>JACCDY010956139.1_pt1 | contig 89053 bp, 113 predicted proteins | sample 7446391 | NCBI WGS metagenome assembly JACCDY01 (sample SAMN15323451, study PRJNA562643) | freshwater metagenome | isolation source: river surface water | place: USA:Blue River Watershed | collected 2017-08-18
ACAAGGACTGGATGAAAGTCCCATTCATGGTCATGGCGAAAGATGGTGGGTACGAAGTCTCGCCAGTCATCTTTAACAAGAGATCTTTTGCTTGGCCAAAGAAGATCTTCGAGAGAAACGAAGACTACCTGCGTCACGTTCAAATGAATCGTACACCGAGTGTTACTATTCAAACGATCTACGAGACTCACCGCGGGTGCCCGTACGGGTGCACGTTCTGCGAGTGGAGCGGTGGCATCAACTCAAAGGTAGCATTCCGCCCAACGGAAGACATCATCGAGGACTTGACTTGGTTAGCACAGTCAGGATCGCTTGAAGATCTTCACATGGTGGAAGCAAACCTCGGGCAGATTGATCGCGACGTCGAGATCGTAAAGTTCATCTGTGATCTGAAGAAGCAATATGGCATGCCGAATGAACTCGTTCTTGCCGGCTTGAGTAAGTCAAAGAAGTCTAACGTCTATAAGATCGACAGACTCATGGCCGAAGCAGGACTCGCGTCAAGCTTTAAGATCTCGGTTCAAGACATGGATCCAGTTGTGCTCAAGAACATCGATCGAATCGACGCGCCTTGGGAAGAACAGTTCAAGGTCTATAATGAGCTGAGAGATGAGTTCGGCATAAAGATTCGCGCCGAGTTGATCCGCGGACTTCCCGGAACCACCCTGAAGAATTACTACTATACAGCAGGAGAGATGGCAAAGCGTAACGTGTTCTGGGAGAAGTACACATGGCATCTTCTGCCGACTTCACCAGCTTCACATCCAGAGTACATAAATAGATTCAAGATTGAGACGATTGACTCGATCACAGACTCGACTAAAGACACAGTCATGAAGACTCAGTACATCGATGATGGTGAGATCCTATCACGACGTGGACTGATTGAAGCTCAAGAGTTTGTACAGACTTCAAAGATTGTAGTAGCCACTATGTCATACTCCCGAGAGGAGTATGCAGAGATGCTGGTGTCTGATGGAATTATCTTTGCTATGGAAACTGAAGGATACCTTCGTAGAATCACTCAGTATCTTGACACGATTGGTGTACCACACTCTCTGTTTTACCAGAGATTCTATCAGACCTTTCTGACTACCAAGTATCTAGATTCTATTAATTTTTCTGTGCTTAACAGCATTATACTACAGGCTCAGCAGAAAGTACAGGAAAAAAGTGCAGTCAACTTCGAATACTATCGGCTCGATGGTCTGCCTTGGAAGCTGTACGCAAAGATACCAGCGATCGTCAACATCGTGGTCAACCTGAATCGCCATAAGTTTTACCAAGCGGTAAAGGAATGGATCATCGATGAGTTCGGCCACGACGAGAAGCTCGATGACTTGATCGAGTGGTCAGTGAACTCGGTGAAGTGGATCGACTATGATCCCGAGAATCCGCAGTCATTCGTGTCTGAATATGATTGGACTTCATCTGAGTTGATCAAAGGCCGATACATTAATACGCCAAGAGATACCACGTACTCAGATCTTAATCATGAGATTGATTGGCATAAATACGATATGAAAACCCGTGTGAATCAATACTTCATTAAGCTGTGTTCAATCAGTGGATCAAATAAGATGTTCAAAACGATAGAGGTGAAGCCATGCCAAATAGAGTAGTGTTGGCAATGAATATTGAGATTGATGACGTCAATAACAAGATTCGGAATAACATCAATAACTGGCACGCAGATAACTTCATACAATTCTGTATGGAAGATGCATACTTTATTGACATCATCACGAAGAACTTGATTAAGCACGACTACCCTAAATCGACGATTGATGCTTTCAAGGCAGGCGACTATAAATCAGTCTTTGAATCGTTCACCGATCAAGAGTCATATATGAAGTTCTTTGAAGAAGCGCTTAATGATATGAATCGATTCATCTTCTTGAAATATGAATCAGATACATACCTTGATCGAGAATTAACAGGACATGTCGTGTTGCCTATTGCATACTCCGGCAATCGTCCACATATCGAACACACTTACATTGGATGGGTTACTCCTAAGAGTATCACTCATCTAACTACACACGAGAATTTGACTGAAGAAGCTGCTCATCTATTTCAAGACTCATACTCAAACTTCTTAAGAAGTAAAAAGAATGAGTTTGATGTATTTTTTGATGGTGCAACAGCTGAAGAAGTGTTGGAGTACATTCGTTCATTATGATTGATTGGGTATTCATATGGTCGAGTCGCAGAGCATTTATCTGGGACAACGTGACAAACAACATCAATCTTGCTTTGACCGAGAAGTATGCGCTTCCCGATCGATACTTTCCAGCACACATCAAAAACGTTGTCGAGACTTATCGTGATCTGGTCCCAAACAAGGAAGCTCTCCGTGGCCAACTACTCGATCAGTTCGAAGCTGAAAGCTTCAAGTACATCGTGGAAGCCACCCACGACGACAAACTCATCATCAAAGAGAACCTACAAATCAAGCTGTTGACAAATGAAACCAACAGCCGTATAATAGATCTAGATGAAGTAGGTATGTATCTTGAGAAGTATCCGTGGGTTGGGCTAGGTGTGATCATGTCCAACGTCGAGATCACGGATAAGACTCTTGTAGCAAAGTCTTTCTACTACGCCCGTGATCCTAACACCCTGCAGATCATCAATCTCAGTGGTGACAATCAACCACTCGAGCACACGCATTTGCCGGTGATTACGTATGGTGTGTTTAAGAAGACGAGCGATCCCTCGATCTACACAGCGATCATGAATCCACATCTCATCTCTCTGGCAAATATTGAGACTGCTGTTCTTGGTCACCACCGTGTTACTACACTCAACGGATTCGAAGATGGCGTCGACACGTTCTTCATTAAGCCAAAGGTTGTCGGTGCAAGGCTCTTGAATAACGACTCAATGATATTTGCTGAGAATGACTTTGAGATTCATGAGTTTGTCGAGTGTGCTTTTAACCAAAGAACCGGAAAGATTCCCGCCTTTCCAAAGACGATTGAGTCGAACTTCTTCATTAGCCATGCGCATGGCGTGATGAAAGTGATGATCAACCAACCGATTGGCTACATATCCATTACTTACGATATGGACGCTTTGATAAATAACTATGACGACCGCACAAAGGCGGGAAAGCATAGAGTCGACTTTCTAGTCGTAAGAGGTTAACATGACAGTAGTAACTGATAACACTGCAAACTTCACATCACCAACGGATGCAGTTCCAACAAAGGCTGCAGGTGATATTATTGATGCTGCATCATTCCGTCAAATGGTCGACATCCTTGACGGTTTGATTCAACACAGCCATACATTCACAGACGACTACACATCAAACTGCCAATGTAACTGCAACAGAGGCAGCATCTGATATGTCAGATAACTATGTGAATGTGAGAAGGGTCTTAAACGAGGCCCAAAAGAAACGTCTTCAGAATCATACCCCTTCGGTCTTAGATCAAGACGGTGTACTTGTCACGACGGTTGAGACGATCAACATCTCTGGCAAAGGTCAAAAGAACAATAAGCTGATCACAGTTTTGCCAGCCGCAGAAGAAAAGGCCGTTCAGTTCCAAGACGCTGAGTTTTTGTTTCGTGACCTGATTCAAGTCAACGCGATGTTGACCAATGCGTGTAATCTCGCATGCTCGTATTGCTATGAGCAACACAACAAAGACTTTGGCCGATTCACAAAGGAATCACTGAAGCAAGTTTATGATTGGATGAACTCACGAAACAACGGGAAGAAGAAAGTCTTTCAGTTCTTTGGTGGTGAACCCCTCATTCATAAGCCTCTGATCAAAGAATTCATTGAAACGTATCACGACGAGTTGTCTGCGAACTACAAAGACTTTCGTGGCACGTTCATCTCAATGTGTACGAACGGTCTACTGCTGAATGACGAGTTCATTGAGTTCTACTTCTCTCGTCCATACACTCACATGATGATCAGCCTTGACACATTCAACTCGGCGATCGACCATCGTGAGATCACTCCGACTCAGATGAACAAGCTTCGTGGTGTGATCAAGAAGTGTATTGACACTGTAGATGATCCACTTCGTGTGGTGATTCGCGCTACGTTGTCGGAAGAGACTTCGCGTGACATGGGTAACTTCATCGAAGAACTCTATAGTCTCGGCGTTCGGAACATGGTCGTTCATCCTCTTGTTCTCGACTCGAAGCATGGGTTTATCTCATGGAAAGATGAGAACTGGTACACCATGCGTAATAAGATCTTCAACGCGCTTGATCAGTACGATGATCTGTACATTAAGTTCTCTGAAGGTGTTGGCCAGAAGGAAGATAGCAACTGCATGGTCGGATCACACATGGTCGCGATCGATGCATCAGGTGACTTCTCAGGCTGCTACTTCTTCACCAACCAGAAGTCCAACGGTGCAGACATCGCAGTGCTTGGAAACGTCTTTCAAGACCGAGTATACATAGATCGATACAAGAAGTTCCAAGGCGCGTACAAGGAGATGTTCGAGACCGAAGAACAATGCCGAACCTGTGACTATCAGGACGCATGCTACCAGTGCCCAGCAGGAAACCTTGACACTGGTTCACGAATCTTTAGACCAGACGACATGTGTCAGAAGATAGTTAAGCTGTATGTTGACTTCCAAAGAGACGTAGCGAAGAAGATCTTCATGCGTCATGTCAAGAAACGTCATAAGCGACTTCAAGAACTCGGTGACAAAGTATTAGCGGCTGAGTTGCAGTACTTCTATGAGAAACTACATGGTGGTGGAATTGACGATTTTGATACTTACCTCAATAGTGATTTGCCTTCTTACCATTCTATCATTGATTCCTGGGCCATGGAGATCGAGACCAAAGCGACCGATCTACGTGAACTTTACAACGCTCTCGCGAAAAAGTATGGTCACCCAGAAATCAACATTGAAATCACATCAGACTTCGTGAAGTGTTATTACATCCAATGCATATCGACAATCATCTTCGACAAGAACCGGAAGAACGAGACAAGTCTCTCGACTTTGCTGGCATAAAGGCGATCACAGTTTATCTTGGAGACACCTGCAACTTTGATTGCGTCTATTGTGATAGAACCTACATTCGTGAAGACATTGGTTCTCAGAATCTGAGTAAGCGATCGTTTGACGACATTGTCAACTTCATGGAGATCGCGAAAGAACATGCGAAAGACCTGAAGGCAATCACCTTTCACGGTGGTGAGCCGATGTTGTACATCAAGCGTATCGATCAGTTGATGGATTTGATTCATCCGTTGTTCGGTGATAGTGTCGAGTACTACATGACGACAAATGGATCGTTGATTCCAGAGAACGAATGGTTCTTTGCGAAATGGAAACACTTCCACGTGACTCTGAGTTATGACTTCAACTATCAAGAGATCAACCGCGAAGCAATCGATCTGAAAGCATTGGCCGATACGCTTTACCGTAATGATTGTTACCTGATGTTCCAGTTCGTATGCCCACCCGATGGATTCAATGAGAACACCTTGGCCGCGATCATCTCTGCATGCAAAGAGTCGCGTTGTGATACACTCAATCTCATTCCACTTCGTCATCACCGTGGCAAGCAGAAGTTCAAAGTTCTGATTGACGACTTCGACATGAAGTGGTATAGTGTTTACCTTATGCGATTCATTCATGCGCTCTATGTGCAGGGAATCAACCTGAACATTGATGGTAATTATGAGAAGATCGACAAGCAATACTTGAACAATCACGGAAAGTTGATCCTATCACCAGACGGTTACATCTACCCAGAGTTCGACTACCTCGAATACAAACGTAAAGAGTTTCGTGTCGGTAAATGGAGAGGCGGCGTCGAACTCGATCGTGTGAAGAGCGAGGAAGACTTCATTCGTGAAGGATGCCGATCATGTGAACTGCGAGACGTCTGCGGACTCAAGTATCTCTATCACATGTTTGACGAAGAACCGGGCGGGAAGTGTGTGGACTTCTATCGAACGATTAGTCTTATGGTCAGACACCTTCATAAGCTTAAGCAGAAACCTACACTGATGCATTGGATTGGTTATGAGTGATTATGTAGGAGAGGACTTTCGTAAGTTCAAAGATCATAGCACGTACTTCATCACTGAAGACGCATTGGCACCATTGAATCATGACATCGCTTTCAGTCCTACTCGTAAGTACTACTGTGGTGCGAATTGTCAGGTTTGTTACATCAAGAAGAAACTGAACGAGCACCATCCATTTTATGGACAGTCAGTTCCAGAGGTGATCACCGATAAGCAGACTGGTTTGTGGTACGACATCTTTAGTTACTTCTATACGATCCGTGTTGTTGATGATATGAAGTATCTGAAAGAGAACTATCGTCATGTGTATGATTGGTACAAAGAGCATGCATCAACATTTGAATATGGAATGACCGATAACGCCATCATCACTCAACACGAGTCATTGATGGAATTGAATATGAAAGCTTTGTCTGAAGTCACCTTGTCCGAAGAGTTCCTGAATAAGGTCAACTCTAAACGGAACTACAATAAGGTGATGGAGATCATGAGTGATTATATCGACAAATATAATCTGCACAAGATTAAGGTGATCAAGACATCAGACAAAGAACTTGAGTACCACGCGATTGAATTGGTCGAGTGGCTTAAAGACAAAGGCATCATCAGTTCACTTCACAATGACTTCCGTAAATCGAACATTGAAGATCAAGAACTTGGCAACACTGACTTTGATCTGAATGGTGTATTCGACTATCAGAATACTCACATCCTTTGTTACAATGACAGGACATATCAGATCTATCGTGGTGCTCTTCATCTCTACGGTAATCGAGTCTTCTATAGCATCGATGATGCATCCGACATTAACTGGGAACCCTTTCACACGATTGGTGAATCATTCAATCCCGAGAAGTTCATTAGTGATATGATCAAGGGGAAACTCAAACTGTACGGCGAATTCGCAGATGAACTCAAAGGCGTACAAGATCGATCAGTCCAAAAATTTGTGGACTACTATATAAATAGTCATGCTAAATTCAATGTGAACGATGACTTCAACTTCATACCAAAGATTATGCTTAGTCCGAATAGCGTGTTCTACAATCGTTTGATTAAGAATGGCTATAGAAATACGGACATTGGCTTGTATATGATAGGTGATCATCCCAAACCAATAATAGACTTCAAGGAATAAGTCATGGCGACTAGAACCGGAACCACATCAACTGCGCTTGCAACTAGCCTGAGAAACGTATATACGAACCCACTATTGGCGGCAATCCAAGTAGGAGCGGTTGTAGAGGCATATCACCTGAATCTCATTGCTGACTTCATCATTAGCAACATTGCTATTCACAACCATGGGCTAACGGAATATACTTCTATTAGCGAATTCGGAAACACCGGTAGTACTAACGCAAACTCCAGAACTACTTCGGCCCCTGATATTGGCGCAGTTTCATTTCCAGCAACACAAGGTGCTACAATTACTGCTGCAAGTTATAATCAACTTGCAGGAAACGTTAATGACGCAAGAGTCCACCGCCACACATTCTCTGATGATGTTCCATGACCTATACAAAATTTGAGTTGGCTAATGGCCAGCATTTTTACTATGATTCTCACAATAACAGAATCTATAACTCAAAGGCGGAACAACTCAATCTTCCGCCTTTGAAGTCACTTGATTGGTATGAAGTCGAAGAAAAGAATCACGGTGTCACTCATAAGGTGAACAACCCGATTGCAATTCGTATTCTTCTTGGCCATGCATGTAATTACAATTGCACATATTGTATGCAGAAGGACATTGGTAACCCCAATGAAAGACCTCAGTCGATCTACACCGAGACCTTCATCGCAAACATCAAACGTAATCTGAATCTCGATCGGCTTCATCGCATCGAACTTTGGGGTGGTGAACCTTTCCTTTATTGGAAAGACATGGTCGAACTCATGACGTTCTTTGATTCACCCGATCGAGAGTTCTTTATCTCGACTAATGGATCGCCATTCGTTCATAAGCATGTCGACTTCTTCAAATCGCTGAAAGCGAGAGTTCTGATCAGTCTATCACACGACGCAGTTGGCCAAGAGAAGCTGCGCGGTGACGACATCCTGAAGAAGCCTAAGAAGGTCGACATCATCAAGCAGCTGTTAGATCTTCCTAACGTTGGCCTTGGGTTCTCAACTGTCGTTAGTAATGACAACTGCGACCTATATGCGATCAACGATTATTTCAAAGACTTCTGTGAGGCGAATGATATTGATCGTAAGCGAATGAAGATCACTTTCATTCCTGCCAAAAACTATGATGTACATGACACCGGTGAAGCATCAGCGAATTACATCCTTCGTGGAGAGAAGCTAAAAGAGTTTGCGACCCATCTCTTCGAGTTTACTGAAGAGAGTCTTAAGGATATTGAACGAACTCGATTCCTGAAGAACAACATCATCTACTCAGAAGAAGGCATCATTGAGTACGCGCAATTCCTGAAGCGAGCGACACCTATCACAACGAAGTCTGGATGCGGTGCAGACTCGAACGACATCCTCTCAGTCGACATTCAGGGTAATGTTCGTCTATGTCCTCACACTGATGGAAGCTTTATCGCGGGCCGCATTGAAGACGTTACTAAAGTAGAGATCAAAGGAATGGACATCCTTCGCAAGAAGACTCACTGTATGAAATGTCCGGTCAAGCGCTTGTGTCGTTCTTCCTGCCCGATCAAATTTCCAGATCATGTGTTTTACTCGAATTGTGCCCTCGAGAAAGTATGGTGGGGAAACATTCAACTCCATGCAATGGCGATGCTATTTGGACAAACCGTAACTATGAAAGAGGTAGGCCTCGATGAAATTGAACAAACTGCTGATTGAAGAACACTCCGCTCTTCTCAAGAATCACTCACTTCTCGTAACGAATCATATTCAAAGCAGAGATGATCTACGCATCTTTATGGAACATCACGTCTTTGCAGTATGGGACTTCATGTCTTTGCTCAAGACTTTGCAGCACGAGATCGTTCCATCGAGCAATCTGTGGATTCCGACAAGAGGAACACGTTCTGACATCGCAAGGATGATCAACGAGATCGTACTATGTGAAGAATCAGACGTATCACCAGGAGGAGGATCGATCAGTCACTTTGATTTGTATCTTCAATCAATGCTCGAAGTAAACGCAGACGTGAATACGATCAACGTGTTCCTGAAGAATCTCGAGTCGACAGGAACGATTCCCTATCACTTAGCACCTAAGCCGGCTGAGAAGTTTATGCGAAACACGTTTGGCGCGATTAAACGTGGCCCTCATTGTGCAGCAGCAGCATTTGCATATGGACGAGAGACAATCATTCCCGACATGTTTACTCGACTGTTGAGCCAACTATATATTGGTAAGCTTGAAGCACCAAAGTTTCATTATTACTTGCAACGACACATTGAAGTCGATGGTGATGAACACGGGCCAATGTCTGAATCGCTCGTTGAATACTTCTGTGATAACGATCCGGTTAAAATTCATGAAGCTGAGCAAGCAGCGATCTCTGCGATTCAAGCACGTATTGAGTTCTTCGCAGACATAGAACGCGCTCTTTAAAGACTTCTTATAAATAGCCATAGAACTTAAGGAGAATTTCTATGGCTATTAAAGCTAATATCGTCATTGATCAAGGTGCAGATTTTTCTGCAGCGGTAGATCTTGTCGATGTAGACGGAAACGTCTTCAATCTGACTGGTTATTCTATTGCCTCACAAATGCGGAAGAATTACAACTCTTCTGTAGCGGTTACATTTAACGCGACTCATAACGGGTCCGGTGGTCAGATTCAACTCTTCTTAAACAACTCTGCTACAGCTACAATAGAACCGGGACGGTACCTTTACGATGTCGAGATCACAAGTCCCGGCACAGTAAAGACGCGTGTCGTTGAAGGCATTGTAACTGTAACACCAGGAATGACGAGAATCTAATATGACAAACGTTATTCGCGCAAAAGTTACTCAAGGCGGTCTGACTCAAGCTAAGGTTACTCCTCAGCAGAACATACTAGTCACCAACTATCGCCTTAACGCTCAAGACCTTCGTCTCGATGAATTGACTGACGTCGTAGCGACGAACCCTGAAGATGGTTCGCTACTTACATATAATGCCTTTGCTCAGGTCTGGGAAGCTCGTGCCAACATAGATAACCCAAACACAGAATTTAACGGAGGCTTCTTCTAATGCCAATTATCAGAATCAAACGATCAGGCACGTCTGCCTCACCAGCGTCATTGGCACAAGGTGAACTCGCGTATTCGTACCTAGCAGGAACTCAAGCAAACGGCGGTGATCGACTCTACATCGGTACTGGAACTGAGACCGGTGGTGTTGCGGCGAACATTGAAGTCATCGGTGGTAAATACTTCACTCAGATGCTCGACCATGTTCCGGGCACACTGACTGCGAGCTCAGCACTTCTCGTAGACTCAAACAGCAAGATCGACATCTTCAACGTAGATAACCTGACGCTGAATGATAACACTCTGTCCGCGACAAACACAAACGGTAACATCGTTCTTGCTCCAAACGGAACCGGTGTTGTTGACGTATCAGCTAAGCGTATCACGAACCTTGCAAACCCAACAGCGAACACCGATGCGGTTACTCTCGGCTACCTGAACACTACGTTCACATCCAACCTGAACATCACTGGTGATTCAGGAACTGACACTGTTTCTCTTCTGACTGACACTCTTGACTTTAACGGTGGCACTGGTGTTACGACTTCTGTTACCAACAACCAAGTCACGATCAACATTGGTCAGGACGTAGGAACGACCGCTGCAGTAAGCTTCGGATCGGTTTCTACTTCAGGAAACATCACGGTTGGCGGAGATCTTATCGTCAACGGTAACACGACGTTCGTCAACGTCCAGACGCTCGAAGTTGAAGACGCACTGATCAGACTCGCTGCGAATAACACTACAGATGCGGTTGACATCGGCTTCATTGGTAGATATATCAATGGTGCTAACACTGAACACGCTGGTCTGTTCCGTGATGCTTCCGATGGTCAGTTCTACCTGTTCCGTTCGTATCAGGACGCTGACATCGTTGACAACGTCATCAACCGTGGCGATGCATCGTTCAACCTTGCAACCCTGAATGCGACTACGTTTGTCGGTGCACTCTCGGGTAACGCTACGACTGCTACGACGCTGCAGACTGCTCGTACGATCAACGGCGTATCGTTCAACGGTTCTGCAAACATCACCATCACTGCAAACACACCGAACGCACTGACGTTTAACAACGGTGGTGCTGGGGCTGCATCTGGCACTACGTTCAACGGTGGCTCTGCAGTAACTATCTCTTACAACTCGATTGGTGCTTCACCTCTCGCGGGTTCGACCTCTCTGACCACCCTCGGCACGATCACAACCGGTACTTGGAACGGATCGATCATTGGCCCGATTTACGGTGGCACCGGCGTTAACAACGGTACAAACACCATCACTCTTGGTGGTAACATCTCGACTGCCGGTTCTTTCACTACTGCAGGTGCGTTTGCCCTTACCCTGACGACCACCGCTTCTACCAACGTCACACTTCCAACGACTGGTACACTTGCGACCCTCGGCGGAACCGAAACGTTCTCAGGTACAAAGACCTTCTCTGCAGCGGTAACCTTCTCGGGCACGACTGTTAACTATGCACTTGGTACTTCTCAGTCGACTGGTACGTTCACGATCGGTGGCCCATCGCAGACCGGCGCTATTACGATCGGTCAGTCAACTGGTGCACAGACACTGAACCTTGCAACCGGTGCAACTCTTAACGCTACCACTAAGACTGTTAACATTGGTACTGGTGGTGCAGCCGGTTCGACCACTAACGTTAACATCGGTTCTTCTGTTGCTGGTACTACGACTGTTAGCTCACCAACGCTTGTTGCTACTGCGGTCAACGCTACGACCTTCACTGGTGCACTCTCCGGTAACGCTACGACGGCCTCTGCACTCCAGACTGCAAGAACCATTACACTCTCAGGTGATGTAAGCGGTTCGACATCCTTCGACGGTTCGACTAACGTAACACTTTCTGTTACATATGGCGCAGTCGACGGCGGCACATACTGATAAATATTGAAAAGGCCGGTTCTTACCGGCCTCCTAACTCCGGCTTATTAGCCAATTGAAGGAGGATGGCAGATGCCTCAAATCGTAGTTAAGCGTAGTTCTGTTCCCGGAAAGGTTCCGACTACTACAGATCTATCACTTGGTGAGATCGCTGTCAATACCTATGACGGCAAGATGTTCATTAAAAAGAACGTCTCTGGTACCGAGTCGATTGTCGACATTACTGCTTCTGCTGGAGGCGGTGCAACTAACCTCACATATTCTGCGAACGGTTCTACCGTTACCGTCCTATCAGACACTGGTACGGACGCCGTTGTTCTTGCTGCAAACTCTACGATCGCAGGCGTTCTTACCGCTGAAGCCCAAACGATTGCTGGCGCAAAGACATTCACAGCTGCGACGACTACGTTTGGATCTGGAGTAAAATTCAACGGCCCAACCGGTGCTATGACTGCTGGGCACACTGGGACATATGGTTACCTTCTCAACACTACCGGTGGCACTGACATCTCCGGTTCTGGCATTAACCTGATCGCAGGTGATACTCTTACGACCTTTGCTACATTCAGCGCAGCCGGTGGTGCTCAACTCCGTTTCAACGACATTGTACGATTCCAAACGACTGGGTCGGGCGTCACAGTAACTGGCAACGTTGCAGTAACCAGCACGATCACCTCTGGTACATGGAATGGCTCAGTCATCTCGAGCACATACGGTGGAACCGGTGTTAACAATGGTGGTCGTACACTTACGATCAACACAGGTAACTTAACTGTTGCGTCTCAGGCCGCAGGTTCTACTATTACGCTTGGCGGAAACATCACCACCGCGAACTCTTTCACGACTTCTGGTAACTTTGCACTGACGCTTACGACTACTGCTGCTACCAGTGTTACGCTTCCGACGAGCGGAACGCTCATATCTTCAGCTGACACTGGAACTGTTACCTCGGCGATGATTGCAAATAGCACGATCGTTGATGCTGATATTAGTGGCACTGCTGCGATCGCTGTTACAAAACTTGCGGCCTCTACAATCTCAGGTGTGACGCTCGGTAATAACCTAAACACCTTGACGCTTGGATCATATCTGACTGGAACGTCTTATAATGGTTCTACTGCAGTCACCGCTGCAGTTGATGCAACTACTGATGCTTCTGCGGGCAAAATTGTAGCCCGTGATTCAACCGGTGCAATTTCAGCAAACACTGTTAACGTTACACGCGCTGATGGCAATGCTGCAATGCTGAATTTTAATACAGCATCTGGTCAACGTTCATATCTTCTTGCAAACAACAGCGCTTGGTCGGTTGTAGTAGTAGCAGGTGCGAATAGTTCTTCATACCCAAATTTTAGTGTACGCGGCGATAATAACGGTCTAATCTATAATGCTGGTAAAGGCGGCGGCGATCAATTAGTATGGCACGCCGGAAACGATGGTGCCGGTTCTGGACTAGATGCGGATCTATTGGATGGATTAAACAGTTCGTCTGCTTCGACCGCATCTACTATCGTAGCCCGAGATGCAAGCAGCAACTTTAGCGCTAATGTCATTACTGCAGCACTTTCTGGAAACGCGACCACCGCAACGACGCTTCAAACTTCTCGGAACATCAATGGTACTGCGTTTAACGGTTCGGCAGACATTACGATTACTGCTAACACGCCGAATGCTCTTACGTTTAACAACGGTGGCACTGGCGCTGCATCTGGTACGACATTCAATGGCGGCGCAGCTCAAACAATTTCCTACAACACCATTGGCGCGTCACCTCTCGCAGGATCTACGTCGTTAACAACTCTCGGTACTATTACGACCGGTACTTGGAACGGCTCGACGATTGGTGTCGCGTATGGTGGTACGGGTCAAACAGTTGGCCCAATTGCATATACTAGTCTTCGCGGGTATTTGTCGGTCACTGCCGGTTCGACTGAAACGCTTACGTCAAGTAGTCCTAATCTAATCAATGTAATCGGCACTGCTGCTACAACGATCAACCTTCCTGATGTTACGACTCTTACGCTTGGAAGATCATTTGTCATTCGTAACTCGATGGGTGGATTTGCGATTACGGTCCGAACGTCGACTGCCGCAACTGTTCTTACTATCGCTGCGAATAGTGAAGTCAGACTCATAGCACTTTCTACAAGCGATAACAGCGCTGCTGGTTGGGCTGCATATTTCACTGGCTTCTCTGGCACAACGGGTAGCGGAAACGTGGTAAGAGCTGCATCGCCTTCACTATCAGGCGTAACACTCACTGGCACACTGACTGCGAACGGAGCAGTTGGTACAGCCGGCCAAGTCTTAACGTCGACGAGCACAGGCATCTATTGGGCTACACCAAGCGCAGGTTCGTCGAATGCTGCAGTGTCAGATACTGCGCCATCGTCTCCAGTGAATGGATCGATGTGGTATGATTCTTCGGACGGATCATTCAACGTTTACTACGCTGACGGTACAAGCTCTCAGTGGGTCAATGTGGTCAACAACCAAAACGATCCAGTCTTCAGAGTTAAGACTTCAAACTACACTGCATCGAACAGAGACCAAATCATTGCTGACACGAGCGGTGGAAGTTTCACGATCACTCTTCCAGCTTCGCCTATCGCAGGAACTGCTGTTACGCTTTATGATAACGCAAGCTGGGGCACAAACAACCTGACGATCGCCCGAAACGGAAGCACTATCGAAGGCGTGGCTGATGATTTTGTGTTAGACGTCTCATCGATCAAAGTAGAGTTTATATATAATGGTAGCACTTGGCAAGTCTACTCGTCAGTAGCGCAGGGCGGACCTGCCTCTCCATCAGTAACATCGGCTGAATTTGCAGCGATTGCGATCGCATTAGGATAATGAGGAAATAATGGGAAAGAAGCTTATTACAGATTATGTGTTCACACCTGGGGCTGCAGGTGTAGGAACAATTAAGATTCCCGGAAGAGTTCAACTTGAAAAGCTGCTGCTTATCACGAACGTTACGCGCAATGTTGTGTTGTACAACTTTGCAAGCGCGGAATACTTTGGTACTACTGCAACGTTCACTGCTGCGGATGATCCGGTTAACTTCCCGACGATAACCGATCGCCACGATGGTTACACTACAATCACTCTCGCAGTGAGTACCGCTACATATAGCTCCACTGATCGAGTCCAGATCTTCGTTGAAGACACCGCTAAACATACTCAGATTAAACCATGGGACTTCGGTACAGACGCCATCGAAAGAATGCGTGTGTCGAACCCAGAGTCACTGATTGACGCTGACTTTGAATATGGTTTGCAGCCAACAAAGTGGGCAGGTTACGGCACTGTTCGTGGCTATCCTTCTGCGTATGATCTTCCGGGTGTTGATCTTGTTGTCACGGCAATCACCACTGACTTCCAGACGACCAGCACGACTAACAGTTTGATCACGGTTACTACTTCAGCAGCTCATGGTCTTGCTATTGGTGGTGTCGTGAACATCTCCGCACTGAACTCCGCGACGGCAGGGTTTAGCCGAGCCGACGGAACGTTTATCATCAACAGCGTTCCAACCACGACAACTCTTACTTATTTTGCTCGAGGCATAGTTGGCACCGCATCTGGGCAATCGCTGCTTACTGATGCTACCCTGATGAAAAGAGGCGCTCTCTATTCGGGAGCTTCTATTCCTGTTGCATCTGCGACGAGTAACGGTGCTAACCCATCAGTCATCACTCTCAACTTCACTAACCCTCATGGGCTTATTCCAGGCACTTCAATTCATTCAACTGTTGCATCTGGCACTAACGCTGCTCTCGCGACCGGTCCGTTCGTAATCACAAGTGTACCATCGTTGACTTCACTGACTTACACCGCGCGTGCAGGTGGTGCTGTTACTACTCCTGCAACCGTTACTCTTTACGCATTCAGTAACTCGACGATTGTACACCGCCCACAAGACGGCGGTGTTATCATCTCAACTAAGACACCGACGTATGGTGCAACGGTAGCGCGACAAAGTAAAAGATACTTCCGCTATCAATCGGGTAAAGGTTTCCTTTGGTCGACCGGTACGTTATTTAGACCGAACTACGACGTAAGAAGTGTATCTGCGTCAGGCACAGCAATTGGTTCAACAATTACCATCACGACTGACGATATTGATCACGGTCTTCAGGTAGGTGCTGTCGTTGAACTCGCCGGCGTCACGACTTCCGGCTACAACGGACAATACGTAGTCAACTCTATCACGAGTGACTATCAGTTCACTGTGCTTGCTACATCGCTGCTTGGTTCTGCAACTCCTACTCTTGACGTATCATCAAAGGTCTATGTTAAAACTTGGGACGGTGCGGCAGTAAGAGCTGGGCTCTTCGACGAACAGAACGGTCTCTTCTGGGAATACGACGGAGGAATGCTCTCTGTAGTGAAAAGAAACGCAACCACTCAGATCAGTGGTACACTGTCGATTACGCAAAACACTAATGCTGTAACTGGAACTAACACACGATTCACTGAACAAATCAAAGCTGGTGACAGAATCGTTATTCGAGGCATGACGCACCACGTCATTCAGGTCGTAAGCAACACAAGCATGTTTGTGACACCTGACTATCGTGGCGTAACGGCATCTGGGGTGAAGGGTAACCTTATTCGAGAACACCGCATTCACCAAGGGCAATTCAACCTAGACACGATCGACGGCAACGGCCCAAGCGGCTACAACATCAACCTGAATAAGATGCAGATGGTTGGTCTACAGTACTCATGGTACGGTGCAGGCTTTGTTGACTTCATGGTGCGTGGAAGCGATGGTAATTGGATCTACGTCCACCGTATGAAGAATAACAACGTCAATGACGAAGCATACATGAGATCTGGTAACCTTCCAGTTCGCTACTCGATTGAGAACGATAGCCCAGTGACGGCCCTTACTGCTACGATCGACTCGTCACAGACCACTATTCCTGTGGCTGATCTTGAACACTTCCCGACTGCCGGTACGCTTTACATCGACAACGAGATGATTAGTTACACTGGTAAGACCGCATCGAGCGGCCCAGGAAACTTCACGGGTTGTACTCGAGCAGCATCGCTTTCGCAGTGGCAGGCAGGTACGACTTCAAACTTCACTGCAGGTGCTGCCGCAGCACATTCAATTCGCACTGGCGTTGTTCTTATCAGTAACACATGTTCACCTACTCTCAGCCATTGGGGTTCAGCTCTGATCATGGACGGTGGATTCACTAAAGACCGCGGATACATCTTTAACTATCAGCGCGTCGGTATGGCCCTAACGACTACGAACCAAACGGCGTTCTTGATTCGTCTCGCTCCATCGGTTTCAAACAGTCAGATTGGTGGCCTCGGTGTAAGAGATCTTTTAAACCGTTCACAGCTTCTTCTGCAAGCAGTGGGTATCTCTGTGTCAGGTGGTACAACACCCGGTGCGTGTATCGTTGAAGGCGTGTTGAATCCGAAGAACTTCTCGTCGGCAACATGGCTTCCGTTGAACACCGAATCCGTGGGTGGACAACCAAGTCTTGCTCAGGTTGCTCAAACTGTTACGTGGTCCTCCGGTACATTCGCGGTTCCCGGTGAACAGATCTTCGCGTTTGCAGCACCGACCACGACTACTGGTGCGGTCAACGACCGTCTAGATCTCGATGAACTGAAGGAACTTACGGGTGCACCCCTTGGTGGTGACTTCCAGTATCCTGACGGTTCAGACGTTCTTGCGATCAATATTCGTCTAACCGCAGGTACTGCAGCTGGACACGTTCTTCTTCGTTGGTCCGAAGCACAAGCATAAGGTGGAAACATGCCAACCAAACTAAGTACATTCATCACGATCACCTCACCTATTGGTGGGGCGATCGGCGCTGGAGGAGACAGAGTCTTCTTTGAGAACGACAAGACCGTTACGACGAGTTACACCATCAATGCCGATAAAAACGCGATGACTGCTGGACCAGTCACTGTTGCGAACGGCGTGTCTGTGACGATTCCGTCTGGGTCTTCATGGGTTATTGTGTGAGGTGACATATGCCAATTAAGATTGAAGCACATCCAACAGCTACTGGAATATTCTCCATCGGTAATCCAAATAGTTCTACTTCGCGCGCAATTACGCTTCCTGATGCTAGCACTGAGTTAGTTGGGACAAATACTGTTCAGACCTTAACGAATAAGACAATCAACGGCGGTACATTCAACAGCAGCACGATCAACGGCGGCACGCTGGCGCTGGGCACTGCAGTGACTGCTTCTGGTACAGCAGTGGACTTCACTGGTATTCCGTCTTGGGTGAAGCGTGTCACAGTGATGCTCAACGGAGTTTCAATCAGCGGGACAAGCGATGTTATAGTCCAGCTCGGCACCTCTTCTGGCGTCGCATCTACCGGATACACATCCACATCGACAAGAGCTGGATGGAGCGCGTCCAGCACGGCTGGATTTGTTGTTGCTATTCAATCGGCGGCAGCCGCTTTCAGCGGTGTCGTAAAGGTAAGCACACTTGGCAGTAATGCTTGGGTTGGAGAAACGTCAGGGGCATTGTCTGGAGGGTTTTTTCATTATGGTGGGGGCGGGGGCGTGATCCTCTCTGCTACCCTCGACCGTATCCGCATCACAACGGCGAACGGCACCGACGCATTCGACGCTGGTACCATAAACATTATGTACGAGGGTTAATCAATGTCAACATTAAGAGTTAGCACTATTACAGATGCATCCGGAGGAAACACCGCCGTAATTAACGGGATCCCATTGCGCCAAGGTGTAGTAAATACGGATAATAAGGTTATAAATGGCTCGTTTGACTTTTGGCAAAGAGGTACTAACTTTGACACCGGCTTGTACACAGGCTTTACGGCAGACAGATGGACCTTGAATAGAAGCGGTGGTAATGCGTCTGTTGCTAGAGTGTCAATTTCGACAGGGACCCAGCTTGGCCAAAACTCCCCAAGATTTGCAATGACGTACGGTGTAGCCAACCAATCAGCTGTGTCAGATGTTACATACTTGGAACATCGAATAGAGGATGTGAATTCTTACGCCGGTCAAACCATAACGATTCTTGGATGGGCAAGACGTACGTTTGGAAGTGGCAATATGTCGATTGGACTGGTGCAATATTTTGGTACTGGCGGAAGTCCTTCAACTGCAGTTGCAATAGGTAATGCGCAGATAGTTACGTTGACTACTTCATGGCAGCCGTTTGCTGTTTCAGTAGACGTCCCAAATTTAACCGGTAAGACATTAGGTACGAATAATGATCATTCGTTATTCCTGAGAATTTTTGGATCCGCTGGTTCCAACTTTAACTCGCAGAGTGGTTCTATTGGAATTCAAACCATAAGTATGGATTTATGGGGTATTCACGCCAGACTCGGATCTCACACTATAGATGCAGCAAATCTTTACCGTGCTCCCGATCAAGGGCAAGAATTTGCTAAATGCTTAAGATATTATTGGACTTCAGCCGGTATATATTTCCCAAGTAGTACCGCACAAAGCCACAGATTCCCAGTTCCAATGAGGACTACTCCTGCACTTTCGTGGTCCGGATCTGGTGGTTCTATCAGTTCTCAAACCCAATTTGGATTTGTTGGGTTCTCAAGTAGCAATTCTATCGCAACAATTATCGCAGACGCGGAGTTATAAAGGATGTTGCATAATATCCGTAAAACAAAATTTGGTTACATTGCAGAATTTAATGATCACGAGTGGAATATTCCAGACGATCCTGGTAATCGTCACTGGCAAATGATTCAAGAAGAAATTGCGAATGGTGCAACGGTCATCGATGAATTAGTACAATCGAGTATTCCAGATCTATCATTCGCCCAATTGCTGATTGGTCTCGTATCAGAGCAATGGATCACGATTGAAGAAGGCCGTGCATGGAGAGATCGAGTATCTCTTCCCGCTCAAGTTAAAGCTGTGATCGATGCGCTTCCTATTGAACAGCAATTTGTTGCTGAGACTAAGGCACTCGCGCCTTCTATCATTCTTCGTTCAGATCCATTGGTGTCTGCCATGGCAGCTGCAGCCGGAAGATCAGAAGCTGAAATCGATGAATTCTTTGTGAAATATTCAGGAGTCTAATATGCCGGTAACGATTGATGGAACAGCAGGTATTACAACACCGGATCTAGAAAGCACAGGGCCAGTCGTGGGAACCACTGGCACGTTCTCTGGCAACGTGACGGCCAACGGACTTACGACCGAACTACGACCACTAGTGATCGGTACTTCTCAGTCATCTGCCTCGGGTACAGCTATAGACTTTACTGGCATCCCGTCTTGGGTGAAGCGTGTCACTGTTATTTTCAGCGGTGTTTCCACGAACGGTTCTTCACCGCCATTAGTCCAGATTGGAGACAGCGGAGGAAATGAAGTTACCGGCTATGCTGGTTCGGCCACGACAGTTGGGTCTAGTTCAGTGAATGGCGGCCTATACAGTGGAAGCGGTTTCCAAATCGTTGCTATTCATGTTGCCAGTTACATCATACATGGTTCAATGACGATTGTAAACTTGACTGGAAATACGTGGGTTGCGTCTGGTGCTTTTGGTTTATCTGATACAAGCGGAACAACCCAGACAGCAGGATCAAAAACACTATCTGCTACACTCGATCGTATCCGCATCACGACTGTGAACGGGACCGACACCTTTGATGCCGGCACGATCAACATCATGTATGAGTAAGGCATAAATACTTGAAAGTAGGAGTACGCCATGCCAATTAACTTTCCAGATACACCAGCAACGAATGACACCTATCTCGCTCCAAACGGGATTGAATACATCTACACGGGTACAAAGTGGCGTTCGTATAAACCCGTTGAACCTACTGTCGGCAACATCACTGCTACTGGTGCGATCAACCTTGCAGCAGGCGGATCTAACCAGAACATCACTCTGACTCCTTCTGGCTCTGGCTCGGTTATAACATCAAGTCCTCTTGTTGTCAACAGCTCTGAGACGATCAGTGGATCGAGTTCAGTCCTCACGATCGATAAGACGACCGGCAACTATGGTGATGCTATTCGAATTAAGTCTGGCACTGAAGCAGCCGGCAATCCTTTCATGTTCATCAAGAAAGAGACAGCGACGACGTTCACGATTGGTGGCTATGGTGTTGAACTTGAAGGATCACTGTTGCTCTCGTTCCCTGACGGAGTGACTACATCTGGTGATGTCAATGTAAATGGCTCACTCGCTGCGGTTGCTAAAAGCTTCGTGATTGATCATCCAACTAAGGCCGGACACAAGCTTCGATACGGCTCACTGGAAGGCCCAGAAAACGGTGTGTATGTAAGAGGTAGACTCAAGAACAAGTCGTACATCGAACTTCCTGATTACTGGACAGGCCTCGTTGACGAGGATTCGATCACTGTTCATCTGACGTCGATAGGACATACCCAAGGCCTATACGTATCAGACATCGAGAAGAATAGAGTGTGGATTGGTTCGAACTCTGACTATCATATTCATTGCTTCTACACAGTGTTCGCTGAAAGAAAAGACATCGACAAGTTGGTCGTTGAATATGAAGGTGACTGATGTCGATAAATTACGCGCCTTCGCTAAACCATCTTAATTCGTGTGCGGTTTATTACGATCCGGGCAATACACGTTCGTACCCAGGATCTGGCAGCGCTATAACCACATTAGTAGGCTCAGTGTCAGGTCTATCGATTCTAACGGCGCCAGCATATTCTGCGTCTAACGGTGGAGCTTTAGTCTTAGGCGGCGCAAGCGCTGGTGATGGGACAATCACCAGCACATATCCACGTGGCTTTCCATCTAATGCGGTGTTTGCTCACACCCTTGAAATAGTTGTTAAGCCGGCTGGTACGCCTGCTGCAAATGAATGCATTCTCTTGTTTGGCACTTCTGCCGCGAACAGTCATTCGCTTGTTCGTACTCCGACAAACATACTACAAGTAAGAGCAAATAACTCAGCAATCATCGAATACGGGCTCGCTAATTCTAACTGGTATCACCTTGTATCAACGTTTGATGGCACTACGGTGACGTTGTATGTAAATGGTGTTCGCGTGAATAGTAGTGTGTCTTCACCTTCTATTTCGGTCAAAGGCATCTATTTGTTTGGATTCACTGGATTCGATAGCTTTGAAGGTAGTGTCGGAATCATTAGAATGTACAACATGTGCCTTAGCGCTGAAGACGTATACTCTACCTTTGGTGCCTTTAAAGGAAGATATGATTTATGACTGTAGGACTAATTAATCCGGTTGTATCTGATGGCCTAGTGTTCTATTTCGATGAAAAGAACAGATACCGTAGTTACTTAGGCACGCCGGCGACGAATCTGTTTACTACGCCAAACAACTTTGACAACGTTGCTTGGAGTAATTCTGGATTGGCGATTACGCAGCTGTCTGATGGCTCTCCTTCGTACATTGATCCGAGTGGCTTCGCATCACAAGGAGATCAGGCTGCTTATTACGTCGCTGAGACCGCAGTAACAGCTCAACACTATATCGCACAATCAATTGCACTCACATCGGGCGTTACGTATACAATAAGTGTTTATGCAAAAGCAGCCGAAAGAACTTCTATTTGGCTTTCAATTCAAGGCCAAGGTGTTAGCATATTCAATTTGGCAAATGGTACTGTATCGCAGGCAGGAGGTGCTACTTGTGGTATGAAAAACTTAGGGAATGGCTGGTACCGTTGCAGCTCTACAGTTGTAAGCAATGCTACGTCGACGCGGTTAGTCTACGTCGGTGTTAATAACGCTACATCATATCTAGGTGTTGCAAACAATGGCGTCTATATGTCTAGAGCAATGCTTCAGGTTGGAGAGTTAACCCAATATGTGGGTGCTACTGCAAGAACTAATCTGACGACTTGTTATGATTTGATTAGTGCCACAACTGCTACGGCGAACAACGTGGTGCTCGCTGAATCTGGCATAACGTTTACGGGTAGTCAATATTCAGCAATTGATTCAACGTTTTCAACATTTGGCAATAACTTCACGCTTGAAGCATGGGTCAATATGACGCCTAACACTCGTGGTAACATGATCATGGGTAGAGCATCTCCCTATATTAGTATAGTACCTCCCGGGCGAATAAGATTTGCATCACTTAGTTTGTATTCTGCAGCTGGATATGTTGGATTAGACTCAATTAGAACTATATCAACAAATGAGTTTCATCATATTTCATGTACACATTATTATAACACTGATGCTGGCCAAACAGAAATGCGCATCTACATAGATGGCGTTTTTGATAGCTCGTACAGATTTAACGGGCCTTTTTACAACCTGCATTCGACGTTTCAATTGTCAATTGGAAGTTTCTTTGTAGGTGCGCCTGATCTTTTTAATTTTGAAGGAAAGATTCCAAACGCTAAGGTGTATAATCGTGCTTTAAGTATTGATGAAGTTCATAGAAACTACCTTGCACACAAAGAGGTGTATCAATAATGGGTGTCACGAGTGGAATCAGCGAAAGCTGGAAAAAGACTGACGCTGGCAGAAGATTCATTTACGAAAATTATGAATTGGCTCGAGCGAATATCTTTGCAAGTTTTGACGCGTCTATCGCAGAATCATATACGCCAGGATCTAACGATTGGTTCGATCTCTCAGGAAACGGTAACCACATTAAACTGATTGGCACTTCTTATACTTCAGATGCTGGCGGTGGAATTGTGTTCCCAACTACTGGATACGGATCGTCTTACAATGCAGCGACCGCGGCTAGCCAAGGTGCTCTAACTTTATGCGCATGGATTAAACATACTGGAACTGTTAATACTCGAGTTCAAAACTACATGTACTTGAATGGTAGTTCCGGATTAAGATACAGCTCTGATACTGCGAGTAGAATGAGTGGATGGCTGTTAAGTTCTGCGTCTGTGGTTGTCGCGCCGACGGCTTCGACGTTAACCGTAAGTGCTAATACATATTATCATGTATGTTTTACTGCGAGCGGCTTAACTACTACTGCTTTCTATGTGAACGGGGTTGAACAGGGTGGTATTGGTTATAACTTTGGTCGCGTTACTAATTCAACTACTAATATCATCTTAAGTTCTCCTTCAAGCGCCGTTGCATTCGATGGAAACATCTATGCTGCATCCATATATACCAGAGAACTTACGCCAACAGAAATAAGAAAACTTTACTTAGCCCAAAGCACTAGATACACGTAAGGAAGAACATGGCAAATTCTGATAAGAATATTGTGATCATACCAAATGCTGGATCAACAACCAGTGATCCGCAGATCATTTTCAGTGGTGCCAATACTGCGGTTGGCCCACAAATTATTACGTTAAAAGCATACCCAACATTAAACGGAACTCTTTCCTTTGAAGGTTCTGCTGGTCAGTTGCTTTCTATTACAAATGATCTGAGTGGATACGTCTATTCGGTCAACGATCCTTCAGGTGTTACACTAATCGATGCTCATGCAAATGGAAACGTTAGATTAGTTCCAGTCTATGGCAACGTTAGTGTTGGTCCGGGAGACTTTACGAAGGTAAACGCGTCGAGTGGATCGGCTGCGGTTGCATCCGAATGGACCTATAGACTTGCATCAAACGGAACTGCCTTTGGTCCAGCGATCGGCGACTTCTTTGGTGCAACGTCGTCTATTCAACTCGAAGCATCATCAGTCTATCAAATAGAAGCATACTGCGTGTTCAATAAAACTACTGCCGGCACTGCAACTTGGACCTTAACGGCATCATCTGCACCTACCCGAATGATAGGTACGTATTCTGCTTCTCCTATCACTGGTATCGCCGCAGGTGCTATTACTTCAGGTTTTACTGGTGCGCAAGGTGCAACTACCGCAGCGTTTAGCGCGACTGGTTCTCTTTCAAGTGCGGTTAACCACGCGTTTCAATTCAACATTCAGGTTCATACGAGCACTGCAACTAACTGGAGACTTCGTTTGACTCAATCTGCCGGCACTGCAACACCACTTACAGGTTCTTACTACACAGTGAAAAAGATCTCTGCATCAACTGGTACGTTCGTAGCTTAACGTTTTCTATAAATACTCCTAAAGCAGGAGGTTTATCATGGCTCAGCCTACTAACAGAACCGAGTTTAAGGAGTATTGCCTTCGTAAACTCGGTAAACCCGTCATCGAGATTAACGTTGATCAGGATCAAGTCGAAGATCGTATCGACGAAGCATTGACATACTACTGGGACTATCACTTCGATGGTACTGAGAAGATGTACATGAAGCGTCAGATCACACAAGAAGACAAAGACAACGGATACGTTCCGGTTCCAGACAACGTCATCGGTGTAGTGAATCTATTTCCGATTCAGGGTTATCTCACTGGTTCGGGTATCTTCTCGGCCCAGTATCAGTTTGTTCTAAACAATCTGCATGACTTTGTCAACTACGATCTGATCAACTACTACATGTCTTTCCAGCATCTCGCTTTCATGCAAGAACTTCTGTCTGGTCGTCAGCCTATTCGTTACAATCGTCACATGAATCGTCTGTACGTCGACATGAACAAAGACAAAGTGAATGTCGGCGACTACATTGTTTATGAGTGCTATCAGGTCGTCGATCCTACTCTCTACACTGATGTGTGGAAGGATCGTTGGCTTCAGAACTACGCGACTGCGAAGATCAAGTATCAGTGGGGTACTAACCTGACGAAGTTCGTCGGTCTAAATCTTCCGGGAAACGTGCAGTTCAATGGTGAACGTATTCTCGAAGACGCAGCTGAAGAAATCAAGCGAATGGAAGAAGAGATGATCAGTTCGTATTCTCTCCCAGTCGCAGACATGATTGGATAACACGTGGCTACGAATTTCTACTTCAACAACTTTACCAACTCGATGGAGCAGACTCTCATTGAAGATCTGATCATTGAGTCTATTCGAATCTATGGCCTCGATTGCTGGTACATTCCTCGTACGCTTGGTGCGAAGGACGATCTGCTCAATGAAGACGATCTGCCTATCTTCAATCAAGCGTATATGATTGAGATGTACGTAAAGAACGTTGAGGGATTCGAAGGTGATGGGCAATTCCTCTCGAAGTTTGGTCTTCAGATTCGTGACTCTATGACTCTCTCGGTTGCGATGAGACGATTCAACGAAGACGTTGCTCTCTATAACGAACAGATTCGTCCGAATGAAGGTGACCTCATCTACTTCCCATTGAACCGTAAAGTCTTTGAAGTGATGTATGTCGACAACAAACCTATCTTCTATCAGATGGGTGCGCTTCAGATGTATGATCTTCGCTGTGAACTATTCGAGTTCTCAAACGAAGTATTCAATACCGGTGTCGCCGAGATTGATGCCATCACTGCAGACAGAATCACCACCGCAAACAACAGCATCGCTGGAATTGAATCGCTTGATCCTCTTGCAGATAACTTGACGATTGAAACAGTTGCCGATGGAATTCTTGACTTCACTGAAGAGAATCCATTCGGTGAGGAGAATTACTAATGTTTGGACATTCATTCTATAATCAAACCACACGAAGATACGTTGCTATCTTCGGCACTCTCTTCAATGACATCTCAATCGGTCGCTCAAATAACTCTGGCGTTGAGACTCAGCGCTTCAAGGTTCCGGTCAACTACGGACCTATGCAAAAGTTCCTCTCGAAGATTGAACAAGACCCAGACTTAAGAAGCCAAGCAATCACTCTGCCGCGCATCAGTTTTGAACTAACGAGCATGCAGTATGATGGTGAGAGAAAACTGACTAACCGCGTCATGAATAAGAAGCAGGTTGTCGCTGCAGATCGTGTTCGAACTCAGTTCACACCTGCGCCATACAACTTGAACTTTCAGCTGAGCATCATGACAAAGTATCTTGAGGATGGAACAAAGATCCTCGAGCAGATCCTTCCGTTCTTCAAGCCAGAGTTCACCGTCACTGCAAAGATGATCGACGACATGGATCTGCTAGTCGACATTCCGATCGTGCTTAACTCTGTCAGCACTGAAGATACGTACGAAGGATCTTACGAAGAGCGTCGAGCGCTTATCTGGACGTTGGACTTTACACTGAAGGGTTACTACTATGGACCAACTTCAGAGAAGAAAGTGATCAAATTCGCGAATACGAATTTCTACGCCTCGACGACAGCAACTCAACCAGTCGAGCGTGTTACTATCCAACCCGGACTCACCGCTAATGGTCAACCAACTACAGACATTAGCCAAACCGTACCATACGCCGACATCAAGATCGATGATGATTGGGCTTACATCGTGCAAATAGTGGACTTAAATGACTGATAAACTTGGAAAATACTTAGGGCTACCTCCTATCGGAGCAGTTGAAGACGCAGAGATCGTTGAAGATAAACCAGTCGCAAAGAAGATGACTGCTGACGCTTCACATCTGTCTAAGAAGTTGTCGTCGAATCTTCCAAAGGAGCCAGAGAAACCTCTGACTCGTTACGAAGAAGCAGAGAACGATTACGACTACGCCCGTGAGAACATGTACAACGTGATCGAAAAAGGCACAGCTGCGCTTGAAGAATTGCTCGGTGTGGCCACTCAATCACAACATCCTCGTGCATACGAGGTCTTAGCAACGACCATGAAAACTCTTGTCGATGCTAACAAGGAACTCGTTCAACTCTCAAAGAAGAAAGTTGAAGAGGAAAAAGGTAATGATGACCCTCAGATCGGATCTGGTGGAAACGTGACAAATAACAACCTATTCGTCGGGACCACCCATGATCTGCTGAAGGTTCTAGCAGACATGAGGAAAAATGGAAACTCCAAATCAACCTGAAAAGCCACAGAAGGGTTACTTAGGTAACAACCTTCTCAAGCGAATCGGTCAGCAACAAAACTGGACTCAAGAGCAACTCGTCGAGATGACGAAATGCATGATGGATCCTATTTACTTCGCTGAGAATTACATCAAAATCGTACACGTCGACCGCGGTCTCATTCCGCTTCAGATGTATGACTATCAGAAAGACATCGCCACGAAGATCTTCAACAATCGTCGTGTCGCGGTGCTTACTGCACGTCAGGCAGGTAAGACTACCACCGCCGTCGCTATCATTCTACACTATATTATCTTCAATGAACACAAAAATGTGGGCATCTTGTCAAATAAAGGTGAAGGCTCAAAGGAAGTTCTCGAGCGTGTGAAACTCGCCTATGAAAACCTGCCGAAGTGGATGCAGCACGGGATTCAGGAATGGAACAAAAACTCGATCGAACTCGAGAATGGATGTAAGGTCTACGCGGGTACAACCACATCGAGCTCGATTCGTGGTAAGTCGATCGCGTTCCTTTACATCGACGAATGTGCCTTCGTTGAAGGTTACGATGAATTCTTCGCTTCGGTTTATCCTACTATCTCGTCCGGTGAAGAGACCAAGCTTCTGATGACCTCAACTCCCAACGGTCTGAATCACTTCTTCAAGATCTGTGAAGGCGCAAAGCAAGGGACCAATGGTTACCAATATGTTGAAGTCACATGGGATCTCGTGCCCGGACGTGGTGACGCGTGGAAGCAAGAGACTCTCGAAGCTCTCAACTTCGACACTGAGAAGTTCTCTCAGGAATATGAATGTCAGTTCCTCGGTTCATCTGGTACACTTCTCGATGGTGCTACGCTGAAGTATCTGCAGTCGGCTTATCGTGCCCCGATCCATGAAGCACAGGGACTTGCGGTCTACGAGAAGCCAGAGAAGGGTAAGACATATGTATGCATCGCCGACGTCTCTCGCGGAAAGGGTCTAGACTACTCAGCGTTCCATATCATTGACGTGACGAAGATGCCCTATAAACAGGTTGTAACATACCGTAACAACTTGATCACTCCAGTTGACTACGCAGACATCATCTTTAGAACGACTAAGTCATATAACGACGCGTTCATTCTGATTGAGATCAATGACATCGGCGGTCAAGTGTCTGACACTTTGCACTTTGACTTCGAAGTCGAGACTCTACTTTATACTGAATCTGCTGGTCGCTCAGGTAAACGAATCTCTGGTGGCTTTGGTTCGAACGTCGATAAAGGTATTCGAACAACAAAGCAGGTGAAGTCGATTGGATGTTCGGTGCTAAAGCTCTTAGCTGAACAGAAGCAGTTGATCATCTCAGACTTTAGCACGATCAATGAACTCTCAACTTTCTCAAGAAAAGGTGTTTCATACGAGGCAGAAGCAGGATGCCACGATGACTTGGTAATGGGTCTTGTTCTATTTGCGTGGCTCACGACTCAGTCGTTCTTCAAAGAGATTACTGACATTAACACCATGATGCGTCTCAGAGAGAAAAGTGATGAACAATTGATGGACGAACTGCTTCCATTTGGTCTTACTTATGACGACATTGAACCTGAAGAGGCAGTGTATACACCTCCTCCTTCTCGGTGGCTTGATTGGTAATTGCCTTTCTTATAAATAAAAGGAAGACTCTTACTTAAATAATGCTCATAAAAGGAGATAACACATGCCATTTCAACTCAGCCCAGGTATCAATGTATCTGAGATCGACCTAACAACGGTCGTTCCTGCAGTATCAACGACGACTGGTGCTATTGCTGGTGTTTTTGCTTGGGGCCCAGTGAACGAACCAATTCTCGTTTCATCTGAAGTAGACCTCGTCAAAAGATTCGGTAAGCCAGTAAGTGCACATAACCCAGAGACGTTCTTCACTGCAGCGGACTTCCTTGCATATGGTAACTCACTGTATGTTGTTCGCGTCAGTGATGCAAATACCGCAAACATCACGCTCAATACTGCTAACACCACTCAAGGTATCACTGCAGCTGTGACCACTTCAGGTCTCACCAAAATTGAAGCAAAATACCCAGGAGACCTTGGTGATGCACTTCGTGTTATCATCATCGGTAAGACTGCATACGCTTCAAACACCGTGGCGAACTCGTACGTAACTCGTGCACCAAGCACCGATCGTAACGTTCACGTCGTGGTTGTTGACACCACCGGTCAGTTCACCGGTATTGCAAACACCGCGGTCGAAGTGTTCGAAGACCTCTCAGTCTTCAACCTATCTAAGACTGAGAACGGTACGAACAACTACCTGATCGAAGCGATTAACACCCGTTCGAATTACATCAAGCTTACTGCTAACGCAACGTTTACGGCAAACGTCGACGCTACCGCACTCGTGTTTGGTAACAGCGCAATCACTGTAGCACTTTCCGGTGGCACTGATGGTTCGAACGAATCGGCTATCGCTCTCAACACGCTTCAGACCGGTTACGACCAGTTCAAGTCACCAGAATCGATCGACATCTCGCTGATCATGACTGGCAAGTCTTCAAACAACTCGCTTGGTAACTACATCATCGACAACATCTGCGAATTCCGTAAAGACTGCATGGTCTTTATCTCGCCAAAGCTGTCCGATGTTGTTGCCAATGGTGCTACAAACACTAACGCTCAGGCAAACGTCGTAAGCTTCGCTGCAGGTGTTAACAGCTCGTCCTACGCAGTTATCGACTCCGGTTACAAGTACCGTTACGACCGTTACAACGACACCTACCTCTACACGCCACTTAACGGCGACATCGCAGGCCTGTGTGTTCGTACTGACGAGACTCGTGATCCTTGGTTCTCGCCTGCAGGTTACAACCGCGGTACGATCAAGAACATCATCAAACTTGCTTGGAATCCAAACAAGTCGGAAAGAGATCAACTGTACAAGAACCGCGTTAACCCAGTCGTAAGCCAGCCAGGACAGGGAACCATTCTGTTCGGTGACAAGACTGCTCTTAACAGAGCTTCTGCATTCGACAGAATCAACGTACGTCGTCTCTTCATCGTCCTCGAAAAAGCAATCGCTCGTGCTTCACAGTCGACACTCTTCGAGTTCAATGATGAATTCACCCGTGCACAGTTCAAGAACCTTGTCGAACCATTCCTTCGCGATGTTCAGGGTCGTCGTGGCATCTACGACTTCCGTGTAGTGTGTGACGAAACTAACAACACGCCAGAGATCATTGACCGCAACGAGTTTGTTGGTGACATCTACATCAAACCTGCTCGTGCGATCAACTTCATCCAACTCAACTTTGTTGCTGTAAGAACTGGTGTAGAGTTTGAAGAAATCATCGGTCAACGCTAAGGTATAAATATTAGAAAGATAAGGAGAAAACTAAATGGCTTTCAATATCAATGACCTTAGATCACAACTAACATTCGGAGGAGCGAAGCCATCGCTCTTCCAAGTTCAGATCACTAACCCTGCAAACGGTGTTGCTGACATCAAAGTTCCTTTCATGGTAAAGGCAGCTGCGATCCCATCAAGCACACTCAACACGATCGAAGTTCCATACTTCGGTCGTCGTATCAAGTTGGCAGGTGATCGTGCTTTTGCTGAGTGGACCGTTACTGTGATCAACGACGAAGACTTCCTCATCCGTAACGCTATGGAACAGTGGATGGCTTCAATCAACTCGCATCAGGGTAACATCACGAACTTCTCGTCTGCTTCGCCTCTTCAATATAAAGCTCAGGCGCAGATTACTCAGTACTCGAAAACTGGCGCGCCACTTCGCGTCTATAACTTCAATGGATTGTTTCCAACTGAAGTTTCATCTATGGAAATGAACTGGGAATCAGACGCGATTGAAGAGTTCACCGTGACATTCCAATACGACTGGTGGAATGTTTCAGGTGGCATCACCGGAGACGGTGGTACTCAGGTATAACCTGATTTAAGGAGATAATGATTTGCAACTATTCGGTTTCGAAATCAAACGAAAGACCGAGGCGAAGGAGCAACTACGCTCCTTCGCTGAACCCGTTAATGACGACGGGGCAATATCAGTTGCGACTGGTGGTGCACAAGCAACTTTCGTAGACCTCGATGGTACAGCCAAGACTGAAGCAGAACTCGTTACACGTTATCGTGGAATGCTTCAGCAGCCCGAGGTACAATCAGCAGTTGACGACATCGTCAACGAAGCTATCACAATTTCAGACGACACCGGCGTCATCGAATGCGTCACTGACGACCTCGAGATGCCAGAGTCGATCAAGAAAAAGATTCGTGAAGAGTTTGAGAACGTCCTTCGACTTCTTGACTTTTCCAACCAAGGTTATGATGTGTTCTCTCGTTGGTATGTAGATGGTAGACTCAACTACCACGTTATCATCGATGAGAAGAATCCCAAGAAGGGCATTCAGGAACTTCGTTACATCGACCCTCGTAAGATCCGTAAGGTTCGCGAGTACGAGCGCGAAAGAATCGACAACACGAACTTCGCGATCAAGAAAGTCAAGAACGAGTACTACGTCTATTCAGAGCGTGGATATGATGGTCAGACTACCAACAACGTCCTTGGCGCAAATGACTCTATTCAGGGTCTGAAGATCGCAAAGGACTCTATCATTCATTGCAACTCCGGCGTCCTGAACGAAAAGAACACTGTGGTGTTGTCCCATCTGCACAAAGCATTCAAGCCGTTGAACCAGCTACGTATGATGGAAGACGCTGCGGTCATCTATCGTATCTCCCGTGCTCCAGAGCGCAGAGTGTTCTACATCGACGTCGGCAACCTGCCAAAGATTAAGGCGGAACAGTATCTCCGTGAGATGATGGTCAACTATAAGAACAAGTTGGTCTATGACGCTTCGACGGGTGAGATGCGTGATGATCGTAAGTTCATGACTGTGACTGACGACTTCTGGCTTCCTCGCCGTGAAGGTAACCGTGGCACTGAGATTACGTCGCTTCCGGGAGGTCAGAACCTCGGTGAGATGGAAGACATCAACTACTTCCAGAAGAAGCTCTATAAGTCTCTGAACGTTCCAATCTCGCGCCTTGAGCCAGAGACTGGTTTCTCACTCGGCCGTTCATCAGAAATATCACGTGACGAAGTCAAGTTCTCAAAGTTCATTCGTCGCCTTCGTGCTCGTTTCTCGATTCTGTTTGACAAAGCACTGGAGAAGCAACTCATTCTGAAGGGTATCATCAAACCAGAAGAATGGGATCAGATCAAAGACCGCGTTCGTTACAACTTTATGAACGACAACCACTTTGAAGAGTTGAAGGAAGCAGAGATTCTTCGTGATAGATTGAGTCTTCTCTCCGATATAAGTAACTACACCGGTGATTACTTCTCGAAAGAATGGGTACGTAAAAACGTGCTCCACATGACAGAAGATGAGATCGAAGAAATTAAGAAGCAGATAGATGACGAAGCTAAGGAAGAGCCACAGCAAGAACCTGTAGAGCCACCTCAGCAAATTGATTCGAATCCACGACAACCACAAACACCATCCAATTAAGGAGAGAAACATGTCACTAAAAGATCTTATTGCGGCAGCATTTAACAAAGATGCTACGGCGTTCGAATCTGCGTTTTCTTCTGTCATGCAGGCTAAAGTAGCATCGGCAATCGATTCCCGTTTCCTTGCACGTGAAGAATTCGACCTCGAGGAGTCAAAAGAGGACGATGAAGACGAAGACGAAGAGGATGACGACTCAGAAGAAGATGATGAAGACGAAAAGGGTATGAAAGAGGAAGTCGAGCAGATCGACGAGATCTCTGGCGCTAAGCTTGGTTCCTATATGGTCAAGTCACGTAAGTCACAGGAAGATGCTGAGACAAAAGACAATGAGTCATACGACGACCCAGCTCGTGATAACAAAGAGTATCGTAGAGCGCAGCGTAGAGTCATTCGTAAGCGCCAGTGGGGCCAAGGCAAAGCCATGGATAAACTAACTGGCAGCAGCTTCGCCAAAGTTTCCGCAGGCGAAAAGTAATAGGTGATCAAATGATCAATTTCAAACAACTCTTAGAGACAGTCTACGAGCCAAAGTCTGGTGACGAGAAAAACTTCAAGGACAAGCACGTTGTCGTGAAGTACAAAACTCCTTTCGACAGCGAGTCACAGTTCACTTCAGATAAGCCTAAGGCGAAGCGTAAAGCTGATCATGACAAAGGCGAAGATGAAGCAGTCTACGAAGCGGCACAGGTCCATACCAAGCGTGCTGACAAAGAGGCTGTAATCGTTCGTGCGGTTGACCCAAATACTGGTGAAAGCAAAGCAAGGGTCGTTCAGCGTCGTGCCGGTGAGATTAAGATTGGCGAAGAAGTCGAACAGATCGATGAGCTTTCAGACGACAAGCTTCAGTCATACCATGCAAAGGCCGGTGCAGATCGCCTTAAGGCAAAGGCCGAAGTCAAGAAGGGAATGGCTCAGAAGAAGTTCACTCCTGCATCCGTTCAGAAGACTGCTGACTCATACAAGCGTTTCGTCAAGCGTGGCAAGGGTATGACTCTCGCTGCACAGAAGATGCGCGAAGAAGTTGAGCTCGAGGAAGGCACTGTCGGTCACGGCAAGTACACCATCACGACCGGTCCTAAGATGTCAGGCATGGGCGAAGGTGGTCCTTCACATGTTGTGGCAAAGCGTGCTAAGATGGCAAAGCTCGGAGTTCCACACCACGACGAACCAGGTGAATACGGCCACACTGTGAAAGTCACTGTAAAGAACAACGAGACCGGTGAAACAACTCATCACCACGTCTATCAGCGTGACACTGACAAGGGCAGCAAAGAAGCTCTTGTGTCGACTCGTTCTGTCGGAACACCTCGTGCTAAGCAAAAAGATCACGAAAAGGTTCTACACAACTACCTCTCGGGTAAGAAGGTTTCTTCTCTCAAAGAAGAGTCAGTTGTCGTGACCGAACTCGGTGAGAAGGTTGCGAATCCATATGCTATCGGAATGGCCACTGCTATGAAGAAAGCTGGAGACACTCCTCCTCTCAAGAAGTCAACGATCGTTAAGGGTCATGAGATCGCAAAGTCGATCATGAAGAACGAAGCGATGGACAAAGTTGGTAAGGAAGACTCTGACATCGACAACGACGGCGATACTGATAAGTCTGACAAGTACCTACACGCTCGTCGTAAGGCGATTGGCAAGGCACTTCGTAAAGAAGAGGTTGATCAACTCGACGAGCTTTCGCCAAACACGTTGCACAGATACATCAAAAAGGCAACTCCTGATGTTGCAGCACGTGCCATTTCCGCTGTTGCACCTAATCAGTCTTCTGAAACTAAGAAGCATGCTTCTAAACTGGGTAAGCGTATCCAAGGTATTACCTCAGCGTCTGGTCGTCTTTCAGACAAAGCGAACATGAATGAAGCTGCAGAGTACACGATGAAACAACTTCAAAAGAAGTTCGATGATGGTACTCATGAAGCAATGAATGACCCAAAACCTGGGTATCATGTTGAGCTTCGTAACACTAAAACTGGTAAGCGTACATCTCACTACGTTAAAGAAGACATCGAACAGATCGATGAGCTTTCAAAAAAGACCCTTGGTTCATATGTTAAGAAAGCCGGTGGCACGTCATTGAATAGTGCTGGTGCTTATATGGCTGATTATGGTGCTAACAATAATCAGAAATCTTTCAAAAAGGGCATCAACAGAGCAAAGGGCGTCATGCGTGCTGCTGATCGTCTAACGAAAGAAGAAGTTGAACTTGACGAAGGCATTAAAGAAAAAATCAGTGGTGTAATTCGTCGCGAAAAGCAAAAAGAATATCCGCTACTTCAAACCCGTCGCGATGTTGCCGCTACTAAAGCAGGCGCAGCATACGCAGCTGGCGATCATAAAAAAGGTGATCGCTATATGAAATGGCGTGACGATAACATGAAGAAAGAAGAAGTCGAGATGATCGATGAAGCAGTTAAAGTCGGTGCAATGAAGCTGCATGACGGTTCGACCGTTAATGTAACTCGTGCAATGGCTGACTCACTCAACGGCGTATTCGAACAACTCAATCCAATGAATCGTGTGAAGATGGAGCAAAAGCTTCACATGAGCAAGAAAGACTTTGACGAGATTCTTAAATTTGCGGAGAACGTAAATGGTTGATTTTGTCAAAGTAAAAGGACAAGAAATCAGTGTAACGACTGCCAACACCGTGGGAGACGCGGTGTTGGTAAGAGTCTATGCACCATCGGCAACAGTTTTGACTTTTGCTAATACTACCGCCACGACTGGTACCTATTCAATGGGTGCTGGTATGGATGAAGTTTTCATTAAAGAACCAACTGATACTGTCGCTGCTACTGTAGCAGTTAAGTGTGTTGCCATAGCTTATAAATAAAAGAAAAGGAGCTACAAATGGCACTACTCATTAAAGAAATCGTTGAAGAAGTTCAGTACATCACTGAAGCAAACGAAAAGGGTGAGAAGAACTATTACATCGAAGGTATCATCATGCAAGGTGATATTAAAAATCGTAATGGTCGAATCTATCCTTCAAACGTTCTTGTTCGTGAGATGAATCGCTACAACGAGAACTATGTATCAAAGAATCGTGCATTCGGTGAACTCGGTCACCCACAAGGTCCAACCATCAACCTTGATCGTGTTTCTCACCTATTCACCGAACTCAAAGCTGACGGATCAAATGTCGTCGGCAAAGCAAAAATCACTAAGACTCCGATGGGTGATGTCGTCAAGGGTCTTATCGATAGCGGTGCTCAGCTTGGTATCTCTTCCCGTGGTATGGGATCTGTTAAGCCAAACAAGCAAGGCATCATGGAAGTTCAGAATGACTTCATGCTTGCAACCGCTGGTGACATTGTCGCCGATCCATCAGCACCAGACGCCTTTGTTAAAGGTATCATGGAAGGTGTAGAATGGGTATACGATGTAGCTTCATCTTCATGGGTTGCGGCTAATACATTTGATCGCATTGAAGAAGAAGTGAAGAAAAATTACAAGCAAATTGATGAAGCTGCAGCACTAAAAGTGTTTGAGCGCTTCCTAAATAGCCTGTAATTGATCAAAACCGTATTCTTATAAATACTAGTGAATATTGAATCTTTAACAAGGAGACCTTAAATGGATAAAGATCTAGAAAAGGAGCTTGACGAGGCAAAGGCAACTGGCGAAGAGTCGTATGCAGCAGATGCAACCGCTCCAGCAGGTGGCGCAGTTAAGAAGCGTAAAGCCGACCTCTTCAAGGCACCTGGCCCAGTTCAAGCTGGTACCCCAGTTGTTACTCCACAGGGCACCAATAACGCAGGCCTTCACGAGATGATCGCTGCTCTGTTTGGTGACAACGAACTCTCAGAAGAGTTCAAAGAGAAGACTGCAACTATCTTCGAAGCAGCTGTCAGCGAAAAAGTCGCTGAGGTTCGTGCTTCTCTCGAAGAAGAGTTCGACGCTGCACTCGCAGAAGAGACCGAAGCAATCGTTGAAGAGCTGACAGAAAAGCTTGACTCCTATCTTGACTACGTTGTCGAGAACTGGATGAAGGAAAATGAAGTTGCGCTCGAGACTGGCTACAAGGTCCAAGTCGCCGAGTCGCTCTTTGCTAACCTCAAGAACCTCGTCCTCGAGCACAACATTGAACTCGAAGAAGAAGAAGTCGATGCAATTGCTACAATGGAAGAGCAAGTTGCTGAAACCAACGATAAGTACAATGCGCTCGTTGAAGAACTTCTTGCTGAGCGTGCTGAGAAAGAAGTTCTTCAAAAGGCTGCAGCATTTGCATACTTCACTGAAGGTATGGTCGCGACTGACGTAGAGCGTTTCAAGGTTCTCGCAGAAGGAGTATCATACGAGTCGGTACACGAATTCGCAAAGAAGCTTGAAACCATTAAGGAATCATACTTCACTGAGTCGGTAGCTCGTGCAGAAGATCAGGCTGAAGTCCTTGAAGAGGAAGTAGAAGAAGTTAAGTCTCCTGCGGTTAATCCAGCAGTTGCAGCTTATGTCGCTTCACTCGACAAGTTCGGTAAATTTTGATTCGTATAAATAATTACATCTAATCCATAAAGGAGAAAGTAACCATGAGAAATAAAGAACTTATTGAAAAGTGGGGCCCAGTGCTTGAGCACACCGCACTTCCTTCAATCAAGGACGCACACCGCAAGGCAGTTACTGCTCAGCTTCTCGAGAACACCGAGACCGCGCTTAAGGAAGGTTCTTCCTATTCGCCAGCTTCGTTCCTCTCGGAAGCAGCACCAGTGAACAACACTGGCGTCGCAGCTAACTACGACCCAGTCCTTATCACCCTCGTTCGCCGTGCAATGCCTAACCTCATTGCATACGACATCGCTGGCGTTCAGCCAATGACCGGTCCTACCGGCCTCATCTTCGCGATGCGTTCGAACTACGCAAACACCACCGCAGCAACCGGCGAAGCTTTCTACAACGAAGCTGACACCGACTTCTCCGGCACCGGCACCCACGCAGGTTCGCCTTTCCCAACCGACTTTGCTAACACTTCACAGTGGGGCACGGGTTCGGGCATGGCAACTTCGGCTGCTGAACGTCTGGGCATGGGTGGCGCAGGTGATGGTGACTTCAACCAGATGTCATTCAGCATCGAAAAAGTGTCGGTCACTGCAAAGAGCCGCGCACTGAAGGCAGAGTACACCACTGAACTCGCACAGGACCTGAAGGCAATCCACGGTCTTGACGCTGAGTCAGAACTCGCAAACATGCTTCAGGCTGAACTGCTTGCAGAAATCAACCGTGAAGTTGTTCGCACCGTGTACAACGTTGCAACTGTTGGCGCAGCTGCTGGTACTACCGCAACTGCAGGTGTCTTCGACCTCGACGTCGACGCAAACGGCCGCTGGTCAGTTGAGAAGTTCAAGGGCCTCATGTTCCAAATTGAGCGTGAAGCTAACCAGATCGCAAAAGATACCCGTCGTGGTAAGGGCAACATCCTCATCTGCTCGTCAGATGTTGCATCGGCTCTTCAAATGGCTGGCGTTCTTGACTACACCCCAGCACTTAACAGCAACGCACTGAATGTTGACGACACCGGCAACACCTTCGCTGGTGTTCTTAACGGTCGCTTCCGTGTATACATCGACCCATACGCTGGTTCGAACTACATGGTTATCGGCTACAAGGGTTCGTCAGCGTTTGACGCTGGTATGTTCTACTGCCCATACGTTCCACTACAGATGGTTCGTGCAGTGGGTGAGAACAGCTTCCAGTCGAAGCTCGGCTTCAAAACCCGCTACGGCATGGTTGCTAACCCATTCGCTAAGGGTATCACCAAGTGGACTGACTCTGATGGCGATGCAGGTCTTACTGCAAACTCCAACAAGTACTACCGCAAGGTCCGCGTTACCAACATCCTCTAATCAGAGAAGTCGGGTTAACCGAACGCAAAACAAACTGGGACTCCTTCGGGAGTCCCTTTTTAGTTAGATAAATATACTCAGGTTAGTGTATTGTCAATAGGAAAAGTGAATGCAACAAAACTTTCTTGCACCTACAGGGTTTAGATTCTCGATCAAGAGACTACCAAACGTTTCGTTCTACATTCAGGCAGCAACTATTCCTGGGCTGTCGATGAATCCTACCGAGTACGCTACTCCTTTCAAGACGCTGACCTTTGCACCAGATAAGATTCAGCACGAAGCTTTCACCGTTACAGTTCGTCTTGACGAATACATGGATAGCTATAACGAGATCTACAACTGGATGGTTGGCCTAACAAAGCCAGAGAGTTTCGATCAGTACAAGAATCTAAAGAATGGCGACTATGGTCTTTACTCTGACGCCACATTAATCGTTCTCGATAGTCGTCAGAACCCAGGACTCGAAGTCACCTTCCACGACATTTTTCCGATTGCCCTTGGCGCTGTACAGCTCGACACCACGCAGTCTGACATCAACTACGTAACATGTGACATCACATTTGAGCACAACGGACACGAAGTCAAGCGCATCAAGAATTGACATTTCTCCTAAGCTGTGATAGTATACACTAAAGCTTTGAAGGAGAACACCGTGGACATCGAATTTCTATACAAAGAGTGGGCAAAGGACGGCGAGATCGATCAGTCGAACATCTCGAAGTCGACTACCGACATCCCGAAGCTACACAATAAATACTTCCGCTGGTACGTGGAAGAAGGCCTCAAACTGAAGAAGTTGAAGGCAGAGTACAAAGTTCTCTATAAGCTCAAAGGCGAGTGGTATCGTGGAGAACTTGACGACGAAGAACTCAAAGAACATGGGTGGAAACCCCAGCCGCTGAAGATTCTTCGTGCTGACGTGCCTTCATATCTCGAAGCAGATGCAGACATCATCAAACTATCTTTGAAGATCGGCTTTCAAGAAGAGATCGTTGCGTATCTCGAGTCTATCATCAAACACATAAGTAATCGAAACTTCTTACTGAAGACCATCGTTGATTGGGAGAAGTTTAGAACAGGAGCATAATGGATTTAGTTACCGTTGAGAAAGTGAATGAGGTTTACGTTCGTGTTCTAGCCGAGCCTTCACTTAAGATGGAAATGTCCGAGTACTTCACTTTCGAAGTACCAGGAGCCAAATTCATGCCAGCCGTCCGAAACAAAGTTTGGGACGGCAAAGTTCGTTTGTTGAATACGATGACCGGCTACATCTACGCTGGCTTAGTCCCATACATTCAGAAGTTCTGTTCTCAACGCGGGTATGAGTGTGTTCTCGGGAAAGAACTCGAGAATGTTGAACCTGTTCCAGATGATTACGGCTATGAGATCGCGAAAGAGGTAGATGCTGCCTTTGAAGTTCGTGACTATCAGAACGACGCGATCGTTCACGCGATTCGTAATAACAGAGCCCTGTTCTTAAGTCCTACCGCGTCTGGTAAGTCGTTCATCATCTATCTCATCATGGCTCATCACCTGATGCTAGAAAGAAAGATCCTGATCGTAGTGCCTACTACATCGCTCGTAGATCAAATGGCTTCTGACTTCATTGAGTACAACAAAGGTCAGAAGATGGACATCCACAAAATCCGTGGAGGCGTTGATAAGTCAGTCAACGCAGAGATTACGATCACCACGTGGCAGTCGGTCTATAAGATGCCAAAGCAGTTCTTTGAGAAGTTCGATGTAGTGTTCGGAGACGAAGCCCACAACTTCAAGGCAAAGTCACTCACATCGATCCTCGAGAAGATGCCGCACGTGAAGTATCGCTATGGACTCACCGGTACGCTCGATGGGACTCAAACACATAAGCTTGTCCTTGAAGGCCTATTCGGTTCGGTGTTCACCGTTACGAAGACAAAGAAGTTGATCGATGATAACGTTCTCGCGAGCTTCAAGATCAAAGCACTCGTCCTAAAGTATCCTGATGATGTAAAGAAGGCGAACAAAGGTAAGTCATATCAAGAAGAGATTGACTGGATCGTACGTAACCAAAGCCGAAACGTCTTCATACGCAACCTTGCTTGGAATCTTCCGGGCAACACGCTGATTCTGTTTCAGTACGTTGACAAGCATGGTAAAGCGTTGTATGATATGCTCAGCAAGTCCGAAGAGCATAATGTCTACTTCGTGCACGGTGGAGTCGACACTGACGAACGTGAGATGATTCGCCACGACGTTCGAAAGACGAAAGGCAACATCATCTGCGCTTCATATGGTACCTTTTCGACAGGCATAAATATTCCAGAGTTGGACAACTTGATCTTTGCTTCGCCTTCGAAGGGAAGAATCAGAAACTTACAGTCAATCGGACGTGTTCTACGTAAGGGTAAGGACAAGTCATCTGCAGTTCTATACGACATCGTCGACGATTTGCAGTGGAAGAATACCCAGAACTTCGCGACTAAACACTTCATGGAACGCGTGAAGATCTACAGCGAAGAAGGCTTTGAGTTCAAGATCTATAACGTTGATGTGAAAGGATGATTATGAAAGACGTAGAACTACACCACGTAAAGCTTCAGAACGGCGAAGATCTACTCGCCTACGCGCGGGACACGGGTGGTGGCTACACGGAGTTGTATGCTCCGATCGTAGTGAACATCGATCCACATCTCGGCCTGTTTGCCAAGAGTTGGCTTCTGTTATCAGAGGGTAACTCAGTGATGGTCAAGAACTCGTACATACTCTTTGCAAGCAAAGCCTCGAAACGAGCGAGTGAGTACTATGATGAGTTCATGCACCGTATCCACGAGAGAGATCAGATCAAACAGATGGAAGAAGATACAGAGTTTACCTCTGAACTAGAAGACATCTTTACAGCTTTAGCTGAATCTAAGACTGCTACTAAGAACTAATCTGATTTAATTTTCTGGGCCATATTGGCATTATACCCAGCTGTATGCAAATGTCAACAAAAAAGTGCACAGTGAAACAATAGTTGACATCGTCACCAAAGTATGGTAGACTAGTCAAGGATACACATGAAAAGGAGGGAGCATGACCCTTTCGAAAAAGAGAAACTACGTCAACAACGCCGAGTTTCTCAAGGCAATGATCGCTTACAAGAAAGCCTTGAGAGAAGCCGAAGACAGTGGTGAAGAACCACCTCGCATTCCGAACTACATCGGCGAGTGTCTGTACCAGATTGCGAATCGTCTGGCGTACAAACCAAACTTCATCAACTACACATATCGTGACGACATGATCGCAGATGGTCTAGAGAACGCCATCATGTGCATCAACAACTTTGATCCGGAGAAGTCGAGTAATCCATTCGCGTACTTCACTCAAGTCATTTGGTTTGCTTTCATTCGTCGTATTCATAAAGAGAAGAAGCAGACCTACATTCGTCACAAAGTCATGGAGAACTCTCTGCTGACCGACACCGCCTTTGAACATGGTGTTGATAGTGACTTCAATTCATCTTCGATTCGTGAACTTTCTAACGATCGTATGAATGACTTCGTCGAGAAGTACGAAGCTAACATGGAATCAAAAAAGAAGCCTGCTGCAAAGAAGAAGGGCATCGAAAAGTTCATTGGAGATGACGAATGAAGGTAGCAGTTATCACTGACCAGCACTTTGGTGTACGTGGAGACAGTGTACTGTTTCTCGATTACTACGAGAAGTTCTATCGTGACATCTTCTTCCCTACACTTGATGAACGTGGAATCAAGGTCGTTCTCGATCTTGGGGATACTTTTGACCGTCGCAAGTACGTCAACTTTGTGACTCTTCGCCGTGCAAAGCAGATGTACTTTGATCCATTGAAAGAACGTGACATCATAGTTCACTCCGTCGTGGGTAACCACACCACTTACTTCAAGAACACCAACGAAGTGAATACGATGGAGTTATTGCTAAAGGAGTATGACAACTACAATGTTTACACTCATGAGCCGGTTACTGTTACTCTTGGAAGTTGTGATGTTCTTCTATCGCCTTGGATCTGCCCCAGCAACGCGGAAGTTTCTTTCCAAACATTCAAAGAGACTTCGGCGAAGATCGTAATGGGCCACTTCGAGTTCGCAGGATTCGAGATGATGAAAGGACAGCTCTCCGATCATGGTCTTGATCGGGCTGAGTTCAAGAAGTTCCTTGCGGTCTACTCTGGCCACTATCACCACCCATCGTCTCATGAGAACGTAACTTACCTCGGTGCACCATATGAGATGACGTGGACTGACTACGCTGGTAAACGTGGCTTCCACATCTTCGACACTGAGACTCTCGAGATGGAGTTCATCCCGAACACGTTCTCGATCTTCCACAAGCTCGACTATGATGACGCGGACCTAACCGTAGAAGACATCGATGCACTCGACGTTTCGGTGTTGACATCCACCTACGTTAAGGTTATAGTTAAGAAGAAGAACAACCCATACATGTTCGACCTCTTCATCGACAAGCTTCAGTCGGCCGGCTGTGCCGACATCAAGGTCGTTGAGGATCATTTGAACTTCGATGTGATCGACGAAGGCGAACTCGTCGACGAAGCTCAAGATACGTTGTCTCTTCTTCGTACCTATGTCGATACGCTTGACGTCAAGACGAATAAAGAACGAATCAACACATTTCTTAAAGAACTTTACCAAGAGGCCGTTAGTCTGTAATGTTGACCTTTACTCAAGTCCGATACAAAAACATTCTGTCGACTGGCAACGCTTGGACTAGCATCGACCTGAATCGTAACAAGAGCACACTTATCGTTGGTGAGAACGGCGCAGGGAAGTCGACAATCCTTGACGCCATCTCATTCGCTCTTTACGGCAAAGCTTTCCGTAAGATCAACAAGCCACAGTTGATGAACTCGATCAACCAACGCGATCTTATGGTCGAGGTCTACTTCACCTCGAATGGTACTGAGTTCATCATCAAACGCGGTATGAAGCCAACAGTCTTTGAGATCTGGAAGAACGGCGAGCTTCTTAACCAAGATGCTTCGGCTCGTGACTATCAGGCATACCTCGAAGAAAACATCTTGAAGATGAACTATAAGTCGTTCGGTCAGGTTGTAGTCCTTGGTAGTTCCACCTTCGTTCCGTTCATGCAGCTTCCAGCTTTCCATCGCCGCGAAGTGATCGAAGATCTTCTCGACATTCAGATCTTCAGTACGATGAGCAATCTGCTCAAAGAAAAGGTGAACAACAACAAAGCTGGATTGGTCGACGTCAAGTACCAAATTGACCTCGTCAAGAACAAGATCGAGTCTGCAAAAGAACACAACGAGTCGATCCGTAGACTCAAAGAAGATGAAGTCTCGCGTATCAAACAAAAGATGCGTGAGCAGATCGAGTTCATTGAAGGTGAAGAAAGCCGTTCAGAAGAACTTGACGAAGAGATCACCTCACTGATTGGCACTATCGCTGACAAGTCAGACGTCAAGTCTAAGCATGATCAATTCAAGCTTCTCAAGTCAGACCTCACAACCAAACTCTCAACTCTTCATAAGGATGTTAAGTTTTATCATGCGCACGACAATTGTCCCACGTGTCGGCAAGGAATTGAGCACGACTTTAAAGTATCGACCATTAGCGAGAAGTCTGGAAAAATTTCTGAGATCGAAAACGCCATACTTGTCATTGATGGAAAGATTCAAAAAGTCTCCGCGCGCCTTGATGAAATCTCCGAAGTGGAAACAAAACTACATCGACTCAACCTCACTCGAACTGAGCACACCGCAAACGTACGAATTGCAAAGTCGACGCTTGTTGGACTTAAGAAAGAACTTGACGAAGCAGAAAAAGACGCTGGTGAAATCGACACCAGTAAGATCGCAGGATTCAAAGAAGAGCTTCGCAACCTCATGGAAACTCAGAAAGCATTGTCCGAGGATAAGGAAACCCTTGCAGTGGTCGGATCTATGCTGAAAGACGGAGGGATCAAGACTCGTATCATCAAGCAGTACGTACCGATCATGAACAAGCTGATCAACAAGTATCTCGCTGCGATGGAGTTCTTCGTTGACTTCCAACTCGATGAGAACTTCAACGAAAAGATTCTTTCTCGCTTCCGCGACGAGTTTTCATATGCTTCATTCTCTGAAGGTGAAAAGCTTCGTATCGACCTTGCACTCATGTTTACATGGCGTGCTGTATCTCGTCTTCGTAACTCGGTGACCACAAACCTTCTCATCATGGACGAAGTTCTCGATGGATCGCTTGACCAAGCCGGAACTGACGAGTTCTTGAAGATCGTAAATGAGATCACCGCTGACTCGAACGTCTTCATCATCAGTCACAAGGGTGACTCACTACACGACAAGTTTGACCACGTGATCAAATTTGAAAAGAAAAAGAACTTCAGTCAGATCGCAGCGTGAAGTAATATGACTCGAGAACAGATTCAGAATGAAATCAAAGTGCTCACTGAGCGCATCACAGTACTTGAGGCTGAGAAGGCCCAAGAAAAATACATCAGACCGCTCTATGCTGAACGGTCTTTTCTTATCTCAAAGCTACATATGTGTGACACATGATAGTTGGATTCACTTGCTCAACGTTTGATCTTCTTCACTCCGGCCACATCGCCATGTTGCGTGAAGCAAAGACTCAATGTGACTATCTCATCTGTGGGCTACAAGTCGATCCCAGCATTGATCGTCCGCAGAAGAACAAGCCGGTGCAGACTCTCGTCGAACGTTACGTACAACTCTCAGCTGTTCGGTACGTCGACGAGATCATCCCTTACGTAACCGAAGACGATTTGGTTGACATTCTCGGAATGTATGATATAAATGTAAGGATACTAGGTGAAGAGTACAAGGACAAAGACTTCACCGGTAAGGATGTCTGCCAAGCCCGCGGCATCGATCTATATTTCAACAAGCGGGACCATCGCTTCAGTAGCTCTGGTCTGCGTAAACGTATTTTCGAAATGGAGAAATCTAAGAATGAGTGATAACTGGGTCAAAGACATCGCCGACATGCATGCCAAATTTGGTGTGAACGAATGGATGGCAAAGAAGCTTGCTGAAGGTGACAAAGATCTTCTGCGTAAGTACATGGCTTTCCGTCTGAGTATGGTTCATGAGGAGTTCAAGGAAACCTCTGACGCCGCTCTGATTCAAGGTAACGCTGAAGAAGTGGTCGACGGTTTGATCGATCTGTGCGTCTTCGCAATTGGTACTCTTGACGTCATGGGTGTCGATGCGGCTGAAGCATGGAATCGTGTTCATGAGGCCAACATGGCTAAGTCTCCCGGTGTCAAGTGGGATCGTCCGAACCCTTGGGGTCTGCCTGACTTGATGAAGCCCAACGGCTGGACTCCTCCTTCGCACGAAGGTAACCACGGGCACCTTCCAGACGTGCTCTGAAAAAAAGTGCAGAAAAAGTGAAAAAAGTGCGCACGGCCAGTTGACATTGGCCGTGCTTTTGCTTATATCTATCTTATCAAGAGAGACAAAGCAAAGGTTTAGAAAATGACCAAGTTCGCGAAATTCGACCGTAAGAACCTCACTGCCCTTCGTGCTGAGATGCAAGCCCTCCTGAGCAAGTACGGCGTCGAGTCGAACCTTGAGATCGAAGTCGGTAACATGAAGTTCAGCGAAGCTGAAGTCGAGATCAAAGTCAAAGCGAAAGTTGTCGGTGCCAAGACTCTGACGAACGTGATCCTCGAGTCCCGCGTTGCTGCTCTCGGCATGAAGATGAAGAACAAGTTCGGTGACGAGCTCGTCGACTACAACACTCGTGCCCACAAGATGCCCTTCGTGTACATCAACGCTGCTGACGGTAAGCGTTACAAGTGCACCGAGCAAATGGCGAAAATGCGGTTCGCAGCTTAATCTCAGAAAGGATAGAACATGCCTTGCAGTGATGGTGGTTGGTCGGACGAAGTCCGCGTAACTCGTGACGATGTTGCCGAACACAACATGCTTGAAGCTTCGATGTGTGGTATCCTTACCGCATTCGAGACTAAGCTGGGCGTCGACGAACTAAACAAAGTTCTCGACTTAGTTGACTGGGATGAAGCCGGCGTAAAACGTCGGACTCTTGGTATCTGGTGGAAGAAGCACAAAGTCAAAGACGCCGAAAGACGTGCTCGCGAAGAAGCAGCTCGTCGAAAGGAAGAGCTCAAAGCGTCTGGTCTGAGCAAGCTTACGCCTGAAGAAAAAGTTGCTCTCGGCATCAAATAAGTGAAGAGAGGGGTTGACATTCCCCTCTCAGTAGCTTATATCTATCTTGTAAAAGAGAGAAAGAGAACACCATGACTCGCACTTCTAACTACGTTATGACGGTCGACCTCGTTAACGGCAAAGCCAATGACGAAGTTCTCAACCTCGTCCGTATGCTTGTTCGTCTCGAGAACAAATACACGGGCTCGAAAAAGTATGTGAAGCTGCAGGGTCGCGGCCCTCGTCTCGGCAACCGTCGGTACAACCAGTCGCTTCCTCTTCCTCTCGCCAAAACAGCTGATGTCTATGTATATGAACGCAACTAATAAACTACAGAAACGCCAGGCTGGAGAGATCGGTGAACACATCGTCCTCGAGTTTTTCGAGGACGCTATTCGTACACATGACTGGTATGATGACAAGAAGGATGGTACGATTCATGGCATGACTTACGAAGTCAAAACCAGTCGCCTGAATCACTCATCTAAATCGTTCTGGATCGACTCTAAGCAGTGGCCAAAGTGTGATGGTGTCGATCTTCTTTTCTTCGTTAAGATACCCGAGAAAGAAGACGATGGGATCGTGCTTTACCTTAGCATCAACCACAAGGCTAAGAAGTCTCTCGCTTACCCAAGCGATGGACGCATCTGTCGTAAATATCCATTGACAGAATGCATTCCATTGTGTACTATTACTGATAGCCGAGTTCAGGAATTACTTGAACACTCAAAAGCAATTTCCAAACACAAGAGGTTTGCATGATTCTCATCATCGAAGGCATGGATCGATGCGGTAAGTCTACACTTATCGACCAACTCCGTAAGAACTACTTTCTCAATCCGAACATCTTCGTTCATCACTCTTCATCTCCACCGAAGGTGACTGATCCGAACGAATGGGAAATCGTTCACTACCGCAAGTTGCTTGATACGAGCTACGCCCTGAACTACACTCATGACTTCGATGTGATCTTCGATCGGTTCCACCTTGGTGCAATCGTATATGGCAAGAAGTACCGCAACGCTGATCCTGAAGACATCTACTCGATCGAACAGATGTACATTCATCCTCAAGATGAGATCGCTCTGGTCCTTCTGACTGACCACACTAGTGCTATTCTTGAACGTGACGATTATCAGTCGCTCGAGTCGTCTGGTTTTGAGTTTGATGAGACTCGCGTAGCTTTTGAGGAAGCATTCAGTCGTTCGATCATTCCAAACAAATTACACATCAACGTAAGTGAGAATGGTGGCTTCAAGAACACCTATTCCACTGTGACCAACTTTCTAGACGGAGTTCGCAATGCAAAGAGTAAGTGACATCAGAGCTAAGCTCATCAACCATTACAAAGACCAGAACTTCGTCGTCGACAAGACTGGCGTGAAGACCATCGAGGTGATCGGTGAGTCGTTCATCGCAGACGAAGACTGGATCATCCGCAAACCGAACTACGAGTACATCGAACGTGAACTCGAGTGGTATCGCTCTCAGTCTTTGTATGTTGAAGATATTCCTGGTGATACACCTGCGATCTGGAAGCAGGTTGCTTCAAAGCATGGCCGCATCAACTCGAATTATGGCTACCTCATCTGGTCGGAAGAGAACCACAATCAGTACATGAACGTCTTGGCCGAGCTGTCTCACAACCCGAACAGCCGTCGTGCGGTGATGATCTACAATCGTCCGTCGATGCATCAAGACTATTGCACTGATGGTATGTCTGACTTCATCTGCACGTATGCGAACACCTTCTTGATCCGCAATGGCAAACTCATCAGTCACTACCTGATGCGGTCAAACGACGCAGTCTTCGGTTATGACAACGACATTCATTGGGCAAAGTATGTTCAAGACATGCTGGCTCGTGATCTCGGTGTTGAATGTGGTGACATCATCTGGACTGCGACCAACCTTCACGTCTATGAACGTCACTTCAAGTTCATCGAGGAGCTGATGAATGGTTGACAACAAGTGGGACTTGAGATACCTTAAACTTGCGTACGAGGTAGCTCAGTGGTCAAAGGATCCATCGAGCAAGATCGGTGCAGTGACTGTTGGAGCTAAGGGACAAGTTTTGTCCCAAGGCTTCAATGGATTCCCGCGTGGACTCAAAGACGACTTTGCTCGCCTACATGATCGGGAGACGAAGTACAAGTTCGTCGTTCATGCTGAGATGAACGCGATCTACAACGCAACGTATAATGGTACTTCCCTTGATGGGGCTACATTGTACGTCTACGGTCTTCCGATATGTTCTGAGTGTGCTAAAGGTGTCATTCAAGTCGGGATCAAACGTGTAGTCATGCCTAATCAGAAGATCGAAGGGAAGTGGCTTGATTCGTGGCACAACAGTATGAACTTCTTTGACGAAGCAGGAGTTGACTTTGACTTCATCAATTTTGATCCTCGGGCAGAATCCGGGGAACAACCCTAAAGCTTACCACTACAAGAACCACACGATAGATCGGCTCAACAAATGGGCCGATCTTCTTGGCATTCGGTTCTACTCGTTCTTGAACTGCACAGATGTACGTGGCGAAGTAAAGTTGAAAGACATCGACTTTAGCTATGTACAATCTTCAGTCTTAGGTTATAATAAGGTCATAGCGCTCGGTGGATTCCCGTCTGCCGTTCTTGACCGCATAAATATAACGCACTTCAGGTTACCACATCCTTCGCCGAGGAACCGTGCCCTGAACGACAAGGCTGAATTGAATCGAATCCTAGACGAATGCAAGAGGTATATTCATGACTAAAGTAGCCATCATCATGGCACGTGGCATTGAAGGATGTGGTGTCACAAAGTACACCGTTGAACAAGTCAAGTGGTTGAAGTCACATGGCTATGATACGAAAGTGTATGCATCAAAAGACAAGTCGTTCTCTCGTAAGAACGCACATGATCTTGGTCAGGTTGATCTGTTCAAGTTCGCGGAAGAAGCACAAATTGATCGGATGATCGAAGAGTGCAACAACTCTGACTACATCTTTATCAACTCTCTTCCGGCGTTGGGTAACGGCCGAGGTGCTGGCGCAGGTGATGCTGCAATCGATAACTGGGTCAAAGCGCTCAAGGCTTTCAAGAAGCCAGTGATCCTGATTCAACACGACCATACGATCTATTCGATCAAGCGTAACGCTGCTCTCGACGAAGCGATTGATGCAGCGACCCTGATCTTCGCACACGCTCGTACGAACGACTTCTCTGACTACGTTAAAGAGCGTGACGCAGGTTCTTCCCTGATGTCGTTCTTCGGCGAAGAGGAGTCGGACTCGAAGAAAATCCTGAACTTCCAGCCCGGACTTGACTTTGAGTCTAACCGCAAGAAGTACTGGAAAGCCATCGGTGAACAAGACCCTTGGCATCACAAGTGGATCGGTCGCTGCACTTCTTGGAAAGGCTTCGACCTTATGTTCCAGTGGCACAACGGCTATCTGATGCCCAACAAGCATCTGACAACGTTCGAAGGCATTGAGAAGTCTCCAGCTTTCCTAGCCTTCAAGGAACTGAGTGAGTTCCACAATGAGATCAACTCTGATCCAAAGGACATGGGCTGGACCGGTCGTTATGGTGATCATGCTTCGGTCTATGGTCCTTACATCAACGATGATCTTCTTCATCGTATGTCGAAGGTTGGTTTTGGTTATCAACTCTCGGTGCTGAAGCCGAAGTTCATTGAGAAGTCGATTGAGTACACCCACTGCGAAGTCGCATCGGTGGGTACAGTTCCAGTGTTCCGTAAAGAGTATGGCGAAACCTGCCGTCATCGTGTGACAGGTGATCCGCTTTCTAAGTCCAAAGATAACTTCACAATCTGGCTCTCGAAAGAGAAGTCAGACATGGAAGATGCAATAAATACAGTCAAGAGACTCGCTGACGATCCGGTCCTCCGTGATGAATGGCGTGAAGGTGCATATGCTTTCTACAAAGCGCACCAAGACTCTGAGTATGTATTTGAAGATCTTATGAAACAGGTGAAGGATAATCTATGAGCTTTACTCACGCGTCAATCGTCCCGCTTATCGGTGGTGAAACAATCGGATCTGAGCGAGCGTTTGGTCGCCGCCCAGAGTACATGATGTCGTATGAAGCCTTCGCGGCAAACGACAGCCACATCGTAAATCACTACAAAGGCGATGTTCCTTACTACGTTCTCGACAAAGGTGGTAAACCCCACATGAATGTCGACGTCGTCTCGTCAGTGTGCCCATGCGCAGGTCTGAGTCAATTGTCACATGGCTTCGGCGATCACAATGAGAACAACAAGTGGATGCGTATCACGACCGAGTATGTTCTCGGTGAGCTGAAACCAAAGGTTCTCTGGGGAGAGAACGCTCCTGGCTTTGCTGGAAAGATCGGTGAAAACGTTCGCAATGAACTGAAGGCGATCGGCAAGAAGAACGGCTACACGATGTCGGTCTACCGTACGAAGACACTTCTACATGGTGGTCCTCAGATTCGTGAACGTTCTTTCTACTTCTTCTGGCAAAGTGATAAGACTCCGCTTCTGCATTACTACAATCGTCCTTACAAGAAGATCGAAGACGTTCTGCTTGGCATCAAGTCGAACTATCAGATGGAACCGATCAACAAGAAGACACCATCGAAGGACGATCTGTACTACAAGTTCATCCTCGAGGAGATCCATGGTGGCATTACCCACCGCGAGTTCTCTGACATCGTCGAGCCCCAGAAAGTTCGCAACAGTGACGTCTTCTCATACATCGAGCGCATGGGTTACAACTACATGCAAGTCGGTGAGTGGATGGCTAAGCACGGTTACGAGAAAGAAGTCGAGAAGTGCAAGTATCGCCATGAGAAACTCGGCCGTGGCGAGAATATCATGCGCCGTGGTACGATCATCCCCAAAGACTACATCGGCGCTTTCGTCGGTCACTACCCGACGATGTTGACTCATCCTCACGAAGATCGTTACATCACTTATCGTGAAGCTATGACGATCATGGGTCTACCTGAGGACTTTGAGTTGGTCAACGCCGGCACTGGCAACGCTAACCACATCTGTCAAAACGTTCCAGTTCAAACCGCAACTGATATGGCTACAGAGGTCGTAGAATATTTGAAGGGTAACCGACAAGTAGTTGACACCGATTACATTCTGCAGTATAATCATACTCAGAAGGCAGAGTACTCTGCCAAGGAACAGACTCTGGAGAACTTCTTTTGAATCAGCATTTTATCTATGACTTCGAGACTCTCGGACAAGACGTGTTTGAGATTCCGATGCTTGACTGCTCATACGTTGCGTTCGATTGGGATCGCTTTACTACCGACAATCCATACACTCTCGAAGAACTCGTGAGCCTTGCTCGTAAAGACAAACTCGAGATGGCTCACCAAGTTCGCGAACATGGCGCGAAGTACACTCAACGCGATCTTGACTGGTGGTTGTCTCAATCTGATGACGCTAAGAAAGTTCTGAAGCCTAGCTCGGCTGACATCCGTGTCGAAGACTTCATAAATAACTTCATCGACTACCTGAAGAGTGCCGGCAAGATCAGCTATTGGTGGACTCGCTCGAATACCTTCGATCCTATCATTCTTCAGCGTTGGGCAAAGATCGTTGGTCGTCGAGCAGAAGTCGAAGAGCTGTTGAAGTTCTGGACCGTGCGTGACACTCGTACGTGGATCGATGCCAAGTTGAATTTCCCGAAACAGAACGGCTTCATCCCTCTTGCAGATGAAGAGTACTGGAACAAAACCTTTGTGAAACATGACAGCCGATTCGATATTGCTGCAGACATCCTCCGCCTTCAGACTATCGCTCGGCTTGAGAATGATATGGAGCAACCTAAACGATGAGCTTTAGTGATAGAGAACTTTACGAACCGATTGGTGGATACCCTGATGTCAAACACAAAGCACATTCAACAAAACCATCACCGAATGCATCAACAAATCCCGCAACGAAAACCGGTGCGGTACGTGAAGCTCTCGGGATTCCGTATACTCGACACATTCCTCTTGAAGCTGTTGCAGCGGCTGCTGCGTCACTCGAATACGGAGCTAAGAAGTATTCCGATCGTAACTGGGAAAAAGGTCTTCCGTGGCAGCAAATGATCGATAGTCTGAAACGACATATCGAAGACTTCGAACGTGGTCACGACTATGATGATGGTGAAGACGGTTCTGATCTTCATCAAGTCTGCATGATCATGGCCTCGGCTATGATGCTCTCTGCCTCAGTCATTCGTGGGATCGGTGTAGACGATAGACTTCCTGCCACTGATGAAAGGGCCTTGACCGCAAAGCAATGCGCCAAGTGGATGGATGCTCAACTTAAACAAGCAAGACCAGTGAAAGGCAAATAATGGAAATCAGAATAAGCATCGAAGAACTTCAAAAGAAGAAGTTGTTTGTCGCTACACCTATGTATGGCGGCGCGTGTGCAGGCATGTATACGAAGTCAACCAATGACTTGGCCATGGCTTGTACGAAGTATGGAATCGACCTTCGGTTCTATTACCTGTTCAACGAGTCACTGATCACTCGAGCTCGTAACTATTGCGTCGATGAGTTCCTTCGTTCGGATTGTACTCACCTTCTGTTCATTGACTCCGACATCGGCTTCGGTTTCAAAGACGTATTCACACTTCTTCATCTTTGTGACTCGTCGACTGGCTTTGACATCGTCACTGGGCCATATCCGAAGAAGACGATCGCATGGGAAAAGGTCAAGTCCGCAGTTGACAAAGGCTACGGCGCGAATAACCCATTCGAACTCGAACACTTCATTGGTGACTATGTTTTCAACCCTGCTGAAGGGATCACTGAGTTCCGCATTGACGAACCGGTGAAAGTACAAGAAGCCGGCACTGGCTTCATGATGATCCATCGTGATGTGTTTGAGAAGTATGCTAAGGCATACCCTGAGCTTCGCTATCTTCCAGATCATGCTCGGACTGAGCACTTTGATGGCACTCGTGAGATCACCGCTTACTTCGATTGCATCATCGATCCGAAGACCCGTCGCTATTTGTCGGAAGACTATATGTTCTGCCACAACGCGACTAACATCGGTCTTAACGTTTACATGTGCCCGTGGATTCAGTTGAAGCACGTTGGCTCTTACGTCTTCGGCGGATCAATGTCGGCTATGGCCGCAATCTCTGCTTCGCCTACTGCGAGTGAAGCGTCTAACCAAAAGAATTATTTGACACCACCGCAAACTGGTGTTACAATGGGTACACCAACTGCAACACCGCTTAACCGGCAGCAACGTCGAGCGGCAATGAAAATGAAAGGCAAGTGAAAATGAAATTCAGTAACGAAACCATTAGCGTCCTGAAGAATTTTGCTACGATCAATCCTGGGCTTGTGTTTAAGCCCGGGTCAGTGATTCGTACTATGCATCCACAAAAGACCGTAATGGCGTCTGCACGCGTCTCTGAAAACATCGAGAAGGTTGCTCGCGTATACGATCTGTCTCGATTCCTCGCGACGCTCTCGCTCTTTGATGATCCTGACGTCGAGTTTACCGAAGACAAGTTCATCATCTCGTCCGGCAAAAGCAAGGTGTCGTATACCTATGCAGCTGAAGCCATGGTCGTCTCTGCTCCTGACAAGGACATCAAGTTCCCTGATCCCGAAGCAGTTGTCACCGTTAAGTGGAAAGAGCTCGACTCTGTTATCAAAGCAGCCGGCGTACTGAAGCTGTCGGAAGTCGCATTCATCAGTGATGGTTCGTCGATCTCGTTGTCTGCTGTTGATTCGAAGAACCCGACTGCTGACGCGTATGAGATCGTTGTCGCTGAAGGAGTGAGCACGAAAGAGTTCAAGATGATGATTAAGGTCGAGAACCTTAAGCTCATGCAAAACGACTATGAGGTCTCGCTATCGACCAAAGGCCTTGCTCACTTCAAGTCGAGCAAAGCAGAATACTACATCGCCCTCGAAGCAAAGTAAGGAGATACTATGGAACTGAATATCAATGACATCGCCGCAGCTGTACAGATCATCGACGTCGTGACTGCACGTGGCGCTATTCGTGGTGAAGAGCTTTCGCAAGTTGGAACTCTTCGTGATAAGTTCGCTGCTTTCGTTCGCGCAGCTCAAGAACAAGCTGCTGCTAACGAAAAAGAAGAGATCACTGTTGACACCGCTGAATAAGTAGTGTATACTGACTACGGGCATGGCATATCGTCATGCCCGCTTTTATTATGAAGGAGTGAAAGATGGAAGAATTTCTGTGGGTTCAAAAATATCGTCCGCGTACTGTCGCTGACACCATCCTTCCGAAAGATTTGAAGGACACGTTCCAAAAGTTTGTCGACGACAAGAACGTGCCAAACCTGTTGCTCTCTGGTCGTGCTGGTGTTGGTAAGACCACGATCGCTCGAGCTATGCTCGACGAACTCGGAGCAGACTACATCGTCATCAACGGTTCTATGAATGGTAACATCGACACCCTTCGTGTTGACATTCAGAACTTCGCGTCAACGGTTTCATTCACTGGTGGTCGTAAGTACGTCATCCTCGATGAGGCTGACTATCTGAACGCGAACTCGACTCAGCCTGCACTTCGTAACTTCATGGAAGAGTTCTCGAAGAACTGTGGGTTCATCCTGACTTGTAACTTTGCGAATCGTATCATCGAGCCTCTTCACTCTCGGTGCTCTGTCGTAAACTTCAACATCAACGCGTCCGATCGCCCGAAGCTTGCAGCTCAGTTCTTCAAGCGCACCTTGGGTATCCTTGACGCTGAGAACGTACAGTATGATCAGAAAGCTGTCGCTGAACTGATCAACACATACTTCCCTGACTGGCGTCGAGTTCTCAATGAACTTCAGCGTTATTCGGCGACTGGCAAGATCGATGCTGGCATCCTTCGCAACAAAGGAGCTGAGTCGATCGAGCAACTGATCGGTCTTTTGAAAGAGAAGCGCTTCAGTGACGTCCGTAAGTGGATCGGAGAAAACTCTGATGTCGACTCCGCAACGCTGTATCGTTCACTTTACGACATCATTCCGACGAAGATCGCGAGCACATCTTCGGTTGCGAATGCTATCATCATCCTCGCAGAGTACGAGTACAAAGAAGCTTTCGTGGCAAACCCTGAGATCAACCGTGCTGCAGCTATGGCTACACTCATGGCCGAGCTTACAGATTGGAAGTGACATGGGCTGGCTCGATGTATTCAAAAGCAAGAAGCAGTGTGAGTGTCTGATCTGTGGTTCGAAGCATCAGCGTAAGGATGTGATCGAGATCAAGTACCGATACGGTGAAGGCCAAGGTACGATTGGCACTGCGTACATGTGTAACAAGTGCGACGCAAAGTACAACACTAAACAAGAGGATGAAGACTATGTCGAACCCATTTGATTATGTCAATAGCATCCTTGTCGACAAGAAGAACATGATGCGCGGTAGCGAGAACGATAAGCTCGCGGAAGATGGCTACAACGCGTGGCTTACTAACACCGCCCTCTCGTATCACGATGATACGATTCTCATGGCAAATCTTGTCAACGGTCTGCATCATCTGCCAAAACGTGCCCAGTACGAACTACTTATAAATATGGTTAGACCCAAAAAGCGGCAATTCCGCAAATGGGCTAAGCAGACGGTCAGTGAAGATCTAGATCTTGTGTGTGAAGTTTATAAGTGCAATAGAACTGTAGGCGTCGAGTATCTATCTTTGTTGACTCAAGATCAATTAGAATCGCTGAGAAAACAGCGACACAAAGGTGGAACAAAGAATGAACATCGTTGACAGTCTTGTAGAGGTAACACTGCCATCACAAGATTCTTTCCTTAAAGTGAAAGAAACACTTACTCGTATTGGTGTCGCATCAAAGAAAGACAAGATCCTATATCAGTCTTGTCACATCCTTCATAAGCAGGGCCGATACTACATCGTACACTTCAAAGAGCTATTCATCCTCGATGGCAAGACCAACACGCTTTCAGATGAAGACAAAGCTCGCCGCAATACGATCGTGAATCTACTCGAGGAGTGGGGACTCGTCAAAGCGGTCAATCCTGAAGATGTACAAGACCCAGTTGCTCCTCTTTCTCAGATTAAGGTTCTTCCTTACAAGGAGAAGGATGAGTGGTCTCTCGTTGCCAAGTACAGCATTGGCAAACGAAAAAGTTGACATAACCAGTGAATTGGTATATAAATAACGGTGGGATGCCATGTTGGGTCCCACCGTTATCCTTGCTAAACTTAGGAGGTTTATATGACTTGCAATCCAAATCTAGATCCGTTTTCAATTGGCTTTGACCGCATCAACTCGGTGATGAGCGAGCTTCAGCGCCAGACCATGAAAGCGGTAACGTATCCGCCATACAACATTCGTAAGACTGGTGATAACACTTACGTCATCGAGATGGCTGTGGCCGGATTCGCAAAACAAGACATCGAGATTACTCTTGAAGAGAACACTTTGAAGGTGTCCGGAAACGTCAAGAGCGATGCAGACGAAAAGAACTACATCTTCAAGGGAATCGCTGAGCGTCCATTCGCTCGCACGTTTGCCCTTGCAGACACCGTCGAGATCAAGAACGCAGAGCTGATCAATGGCATGCTTCGTATCTGGCTCGACAACATCGTGCCACAGAAGAAAGCACGAAAGGTCGACATCCGAGAGCCAAGCGAAAACGACAAAGGCTCTTACGGTTATCTTAGCGAGTAACCACAGTAAAGATTGAATGCTTAGGGGGCTTCGGCCCCCTAAGTAGTTGACACCTGAAGCATGATGGTGTATACTGAACTTGTTATATCATAGGAGTTTGCATGACGTTCTACACATCAGTGCATAGAATGGGCGGTAACATTCTGTACCGCGGATACACCGACAATGGCACCCGCATCCATGAAAAAGTTCGATTTGCCCCGACGTTCTTCGTGAAAGCCAAAGATGGTCACTGGACCGGAAAGTGGACTGCTCTCGATGGAACGAAGGTCGAACCAATGAAGTTCGACTCTATCAATGACGCGAAAGAGTTCTTTGAGACGTACAAAGACGTCGACAACTTCAAGGTCTTTGGTAACAACAACTACGTTGCTCAGTTCATCAATGAACGATTCCCAGGCGACATCAAAGTTGATCTGAACCACATCGCTGTTGGAAACATCGACATCGAAGTTAAGTCTGACGACGGGTTCCCATACCCCGAACAAGCCGCGTATCTTGTTACTTCGATCACGATGAAGAACAGCAAAAGCTCGATCTACCACGTCTGGGGATTGAAGCACTATGACGCAAGCAAGGCCAAGGGTATCCCTGAAGGTTGTCTCGTTCGGTACGTGAAGTGTGCTGATGAAGCCGAACTGTTGATGAAGTTCCTGACGTATTGGGAAGAACACTATCCTGACGTCATCACCGGCTGGAACGTACGACTGTTCGACATTCCGTATCTGATCAACCGTATCAACCGGATTCTCGGCGAAGAGTGGTCTAAGCGGCTCTCTCCATGGAACATTGTGAACTATCGACAGATCGGCGTGAAAGGTAAGTCTCTCGACACCTTCGAGATCTACGGTGTTCAGCAACTTGACTACATGGACTTGTTCCAGAAGTTTGGCTATGTGTACGGTCCGCAAGAGTCTTACTCTCTCGACCACATCTCTCACGTCATCCTTGGTGAACGCAAACTCTCGTACGAAGAGTATGGTTCGCTTCATTCGCTGTACGAACAGGATCACCAAAAGTTCATCGACTATAACATTCGAGACGTGGTCCTCGTCGACAAACTCGAGAAGCAAACCGGACTTCTTGCTCTGGCCTTGATCATCGCGTACAAAGGCGGTGTTAACTATCCCGACACCCTTGGTACGACTGCGATCTGGGACTCGATCATCTATCGTTACTTGAGTCAGAAGAACATCGCGATTCCACCTTCGACTGACAAACATCGTCCTGAATATCCGGGCGGGTATGTGAAAGATCCGCAGGTCGGAAAGCATGAGTGGGTTGTGTCGTTTGACTTGAACTCGCTGTATCCGATGACGATCGTTCAGTACAACATGTCGCCGGAGACAATCGTTGAAGGTGCTCACTATGGCATGCCATGTGATGTTGACTTCTATCTGAAGGGTATCGAGCTTCCGAAAGAGATTCGCGATCTCGACGTAGCGGTAGCTGCGAATGGTGTCATGTTCCGCAAAGACAAACAGGGGTTCCTTCCGGAGATCATTGAGAACTACTACGCTGAACGTAAGTCGACAAAGAAGAAGATGCTCGGCGTCAAGCAGAAGTATGAAGAGACTCATGCCGATGACTTGAAGCGAGAGATGAACCAGCTTGACAACACCCAGCAAGCAATTAAAATTCTTCTGAACTCACTTTATGGCGCTCTCGGGAATAAATACTTCAGATACTTCGACATCCGCATCGCAGAGGGTATCACTCTGTCGGGTCAGCTTTCAATTCGTTGGGCTGAGAAGTACATGAACCTCGCCATGAACAAGATCATGAATACGACTGCGATTGACTATGTGATCTACATGGATACTGACTCTCTGTATCTCAACATGGCACCTTTGGTGAAGAACGTTAAGCCGGCAGATCCGGTTGCATTCCTCGATAAAGCATGCGCTCAAAAGTTCGAGAAAGTTCTCGAAGATGCATATGCCATCCTCTTTGAACAGCAGAACGCTTTCAAGAATACGATGGCAATGAAGCGAGAAGCAATCGCAGACGCTGGAATCTGGACTGCAAAGAAGCGGTACATCCTCAACGTTCACAACTCCGAAGGTGTGCAATACGCTGAACCCAAGCTCAAGATCATGGGCATCGAAGCAGTTAAGTCTTCAACTCCTGCGGTCGTCCGCGGTAAGTTCAAAGAAGCGTATAAACTCATGCTGAGTGGATCTGAGAAAGATCTTCAGAAGTTTGTGTCTGACTTCTATGAAGTGTTCAAAGGACTTGCTCCTGAGGACGTAAGCTTCCCACGTGGTGTCAGTGAGATCGACAAGTGGGAAGACAAATCGACACTCTTCAAGAAAGGCGTGCCGATTCACGTACGTGGTGCGATTGTATACAACCACCATGTCCGTAAACTCAAGCTTCGTGATGATGAGATCAAGAACGGAAACAAAGTGAAGTTCTGCTATCTCAAGATGCCTAACACCCTTGGGACTAACGTGGTTGCTTTCCCACGATTCTTGCCTAAAGAGTTCGGCATTCACCAGTACATCGACTACGACATGCAGTTTGACAAGACGTTCAAAGAACCTCTGAAGCTCGTGTCTGACGCGATCAACTGGGAACTCGAGCATCGAAACACTTTGGAGAGCTTCTTTGGCTGAACACATCGATAACTTCGACGACGACTTTGGGTTCTCTACGGTTGACACCGTAGAGATTCAAGGTTATAATCAGTCTGAGATAGACTCTCTTAAGCTCGAGAACGAAGACCTCGTTCGTCGTCTCGATAAGATGCAAGTCGCTATCAATAAATTGCTCATAAATTTGTCAAAAAATCCGGAACAAGAGTTGATCAAATGGCCTAACCGGCTAGAGAAGATCAACGAGTTCAAACTAAAGCTCGATCGCATTCGCAAAGGAGAAGAATAATGTCGCTAATGGATAAGTTGCTCAAGGCGTCTACAGTAAAGATGACCGCACCTCTGCTGGACTCAAAGGTGTTTGGTAAGAAGGAAATGATTCCGACCCAAGTCCCGATGGTTAACGTCGCATTGTCTGGCCGAGTGGACGGAGGTCTACTTCCTGGTCTGACTATGCTCGCAGGTCCTTCGAAACACTTTAAGTCGGCTTTCGCTCTGCTCATGGCAGCAGCATATCAGAAGAAGTACGATGACGCGATCATCCTCTTCTATGACTCGGAATTTGGTACGCCTCAGGCATACTTTGAAGCATTCGGCGTTGACATGTCCCGAGTTATTCACACGCCTATCACCAACATCGAAGAACTGAAGTTCGACATTGTTCAACAACTCGAGGCGATCGAGAAGAAAGACCACGTCATCATCGTTGTCGACTCGATTGGTAACCTTGCTTCGAAGAAAGAAGTTGACGACGCTGCTGACGGTAAGTCGGTTGCCGACATGTCTCGTGCAAAGCAGCTCAAGTCGGTCTTCCGTATCGTCACTCCGCACCTGAACCTGAAAGACATTCCGATGATCGTGGTTAACCACATCTACATGGAACAAGGTCTGTACCCGAAGGCGATCGTCTCGGGTGGCACGGGTATCTACCTCTCGGCTGACAACATCTGGATTCTGGGTCGTCGTCAGGAGAAGGAAGGTACTGAGATCAAAGGTTACCACTTCGTCATCAACATCGAGAAGTCTCGTCACGTACGTGAGAAGTCTTCGATTCCAATCACTGTTACTTTCGACGGCGGTATCGCAAAGTGGTCTGGCCTGATGGAAGTCGCAGAAGAAGGTGGGTTTATCCGCAAACCGAAAGTCGGTTGGTACGAAGCAGTCAACCCTGAGACTGGAGAAGTCCTGTCGGATAAGCTTCTTCGTGCTAAAGAAATCGCTGACAACGGCACTTTCTGGAAAATGATGTTTGACAAAACCAACTTTGCCGAGTATATTAAAGATCGGTACACTGTCGCAACCAAGACCCTGATCAGTGAAGACTCTGATCAGCAAGTAAGCATTGGCGACGAGGAAGATCTGGAGGATTGATGTACGTCACAGATGGAAAGAGACACCTAGTTTGCATTCCATACTCGACTGAAAATCTTCATGCAATGGCGGCTGATCTTGGTATCGGTCGCCATTGGTTCCACAAAAATCACTACGACATCCCGAAGAAACGAATGGACGAGATCACGGCCAAATGTACGTTAGTTTCTTCGAAAGACATCGTAAAAATCATTAGAGGTACGTATGATCGAACAGACAATTCTAGCGGGGATGATTTACAATGAAGGCTATGTCCGAACGGTTCTTCCCTTCCTGAAAGACGACTACTTCGAAGATCAGAACGACCGCTTTCTCTACAACACGATCAAGTCATACATCGATCAGTACAACGGGCTTCCGACCAAGGAAGCTCTTCGTATTGCTATCAGTGGATCGAGTAACCTCAACGAAGAACGCTACAAGCAGGTCAACGGTACGCTCGATGCTCTCTCATATGATGAGAAAACTGATCAGACGTGGTTGATCGATACTACTGAAAAGTTCTGCCAAGACAAGGCGATCTACAACGCAGTTCGTCAGTCCATCCTTGTTCTCGATGGAAAGGTGAAAGATCTTGACAAGGGTGCGATCCCTCAGCTCCTGAGTGATGCACTTGGTGTAAGCTTTGACACTAACGTTGGTCACGACTTCCTTGAGAACGCAGATGAACGCTTTGAGTTCTACCATCGTGTTGAAGAGAAGCTTGAGTTCGACCTTGAGTACTTCAACAAGATCACGAAAGGTGGCTTGAGTAAGAAGTCGTTGTCTGTCGCGCTCGCGGGTACGGGCGTGGGTAAGACTCTGTTTATGACACACTGTGCTTCGGCAGCGTTGATGTCCGGTAAGAACGTTCTATACATCACGATGGAGATGGCTGAAGAACGTATCGCAGAACGTATCGATGCTAACCTTCTCGACGTAACGCTTGACGATCTGAGGCTCATGCCAAAGGACGCATATCAGAAGAAGATCGATCGTGTTCGTTCTCGTACTTCGGGTAAGCTTATCGTCAAGGAATACCCGACTGGTTCTGCTGGTGCAAACCACTTCCGACATCTTTTGAACGAACTGAAACTCAAGAAGAACTTTGTTCCAGACATCATCTTCATCGACTATCTCAACATCTGTATGAGTTCTCGTCTGAAGCATGGCGCCAACATCAACTCGTACACCTTGATCAAAGCTATCGCAGAAGAACTTCGTGGCCTTGCGATGGAGTTCAACGTTCCAGTTATGTCTGCAACACAAACGACTCGTTCTGGTTATGGCAACTCTGACGTTGAGATCACCGACACTTCGGAATCGTTCGGTCTGCCGGCAACCGCTGACTTCATGTTCGCGCTCATCTCAACTGAAGAACTTGAGAAAATTGGTCAGCTGATGGTCAAACAACTTAAGAACCGTTGGGGTAGCATCGACAGTCCTAAGCGATTCATCATCGGCATCGATCGTTCGAAGATGAAACTATTTGATGCAGAAGAGTCTGCTCAAGATGGTCTGACTGGTGGTGCTAAGCAGATCGAACAAGAAGATCGTCCTCTGTTTGATAGCAGTGGTATGATGCAAGACGAAGACTTTGAGCCCCGCAAGCTCAGCAGCTTCAAGAAAAAGAAACCGAACTTTGGAGGATTCAATTGAAAGAGCCTAAAGAGTCTATAGAGAATATGCCGGATGTGATCTGGGCAAAACCTTTCAATCCGAGGTGGGGTGGTCGTTGGTACGATCATCCTGTACCAGAAGCAGAGCAGTACGTAAAGGCAGATGACCAAGGAGAAATTTACGCGTGGTGGTTCGCATATTCTAGTGAGTCAACGAAATACGGATACTTTAGGCATGATCGGCGCGAAGCTATAAATGCCACAATCGGATACAGAAAGGCTTAATGATGGGATACCGTATAAACGAAAAGAACGGTTCGTACGAGATCATCGAAAAAGGATCTGAACTCGTCGTAGCCGTTCGAACTGAAAAGGATGTAGCAGTGAAACTTTGTCGTTCACTGAACTTGGGCGGAGGATTCGATGGGTTTACCCCACCATTCTTCACCTTGAAGTACCCAGATGATCCTGCAAAAGGAAAAGCCGCTCAAACCTAATTGAGCGGCTTTTCACCGTGCACGATACGTGAATGTCGGGCAGAACCCCACTGGCATACTTGATGCGACCCCGACTGTTCCATCTGTGATTGTGTAAGCTATCACACTTGCCTCTACGTTTACACGTTATTACACGCACCCATACGACTATTTATACGAAAAGTGTGCTTAGCCAGTTGACATTTGCAAATTTTTTGCTTATATCTATCTAGTAGAAGCAAAGAGGAAACACCATGCTCATCGACCAAACCGTGACTGTTGGCCAGAACGTCCGTGCCTTCCTCAACAAGAGCGCCCGTGGAAAAGTGATCGGGGTCGACGGTATGCGGTTGACAGTTCAGTGGGAAGGTGGTAATATAGTAGAAGTTAATCGGTACTGTGTTATCGTCATGAAACCCGGATACTAAGGAGCTACCATGCAAACTGTTCGTGAACTTATCGAAGAAGCACTCGCCGAAGCACGTATCATGGAGGCTGCACGCGAGACCTTCGACAAAGACAACATGCTTCTGACCGCGATGCGGCTTTCTGGAGCTCCGTACTCTTTCGTCGAGATGGTTTATGACAAGGAGGCCGCATGAAGCACATCAGAGCGACTCATGGGCGTAGTCGAGATCCCACCGACATCTACTACAAGCGCATTCTCGAGATGATGCGCGATTATGATCTGACTATGCAAGACGCTATTTCGTGGGACATGGATGGGTTTATGCCGTATCCCACGAAAGGTATGATCCTCACAGAAGAGGAAGAGATCGACTTCTACTTGCACGTGAACTATGTTCCTGCACACAGTAGAGTCTTTTTCAAAGGAGTTGCTCTTGGCGCTTTTGATTACACACTTGAAAACGAAGAAGAAGAAACCGAACAAAAGGACGCAGGAAGCTCAAGCGAGGCATGAAGAGTGGCTTGCTTCGATGGGTGTCAAAGGTCGAACTAAACTCAAAGGAGTTGAGCACACTAACCTACGCGAAGGTTTGAAAGAGAACGCAAAGCTGACAAATGGTATAGCCGGTAATGGTGCAAAGAAAGCCGCAAACGTTTACACCGGTGACTATATCATGGGCATCGCGACGATGCACAAGTCAAATGCGGTGCCAATCACGAGTGGCGAGCAAGCTATCGAGGTGTCTCAGATGAGGAGGAGCTAGGCTCCTCCTTTGTCTTATAAATAGTTGCATAACTATAACGGGTGCAAAATGTTAAGATTCAGAAATTTTTTGCTCGAGTACGCGGATCCGGAAATGTACGACAAACTAGCAAAACTCGGCTACGACAAAGTTAAGCAAGGGGTGACAAAAAGTACGCTTTTTGTCTACGTACCAAAGTCCCAACGCGAAGTCGCTCTAAAAGATTTGTCTGATAAGCTGAATTCACCAATCGACGGATCCCGTAAAGCTAAGAATCTGAGCTCACTCGGTGCTATCGCTTTGTCTGGAGGGATTTATATCGCGGTGAAGCCAGACGTCGATAAGTCACTTACTACAGATGAACAGGAATCACTGGCCGGACTTTACATCGCAACTGCAATGAATAAACCAGACACCGACTTCACATATGATGAACTCGTGAAGTTTGGAGATCCTTCATTGTTTAGTAAGTATGATGCTAGTTCTCTATATGAAAAAGCATCTAAAGGTTGGATCAAATCTTCTATCACGATCGCTAAAGCGATGTTACCATATGTTAGAGGCAAGAACTATCAAGTTCATCAGCGCTCTAATAGTAAGTTTGTATCAGCAATAAGTTCAGCAGCGCAAAGATTGGTGAAAGAAGCCGGTGTTAACGCAAGACTTGACAAATGGAATCCATCAGACATTTGGCTGGTAAGTCCAACCTTAGTTAACACTAGTTTTTCGCAATTCAAGACAATCAATGAGCTGAATGATTGGATGCTTGATGCGTACAAGAATAAAAAATTGATTGGTGTTTCACTTAAGGCTGTCGGTAATACAGCTAAAGTTCAAGAGTTTAACGTAACTGCTAAAGAGTCTCGTAATATCAAATACGAAAGCTACAATCTTGGAAAAACAGGATTCGTCAGCGCCATGGATATGACGATATTCTTTGACCAAGGTGCAATGAATATACGTGCATTCGGACGTCCTCAAAACGTTTCAGGCGACATCGTCGGCAAAAAGGCCCGTGGTGGTAAGATTGGTGCAGGGCAATTGTTTTCCGTAATACGAAAATACAATGAAAACTTTTCAACCCCTTCAGATAGGCAAATAGCTTCTCAATTTACAAAAGATCCATCAGTGATTACCTCTAAGTTGTATCAAAAGATGAAGCTCTTAGTTCCAGATGAAGCTAGAAAACTGTCTCCGAGTGAATTTCATGATGCTGTAATGAAAAAAGATAATGCACTAACATACGTTATTTCTAAAACGCAGGTTAGCGATATAGCAATTGCTATAAACGAAATGACGACCGAAACGAAGAATAGCATGTTGGAAGAAATGTTTGATTATGCAGCATCGTCCTTGTCAATCAGTTCAGTCTTTGTAAAGGTGTCTTGATGTTATCATTCGATCATTTCTTAGCTGAAGAGAAGAACGTCCACATGGAGCACCTTGAGGACAACATCCTCAACGCAGGTGTTGAAGGTGCGCGACAGTCGATCAACTATCTTCGTTCTCTTCGTGACATGCTCGCGGGAAGTTCAACGAAGTCCGTAAACGTAACAATCAAATGGGATGGTGCGCCCGCGGTGTTCGCTGGAATCGACCCGAGCGATGGTAAATTCTTTGTCGCAAAGAAAGGGATCTTCAACAAAGATCCAAAGGTGTATAAGACACCAGCTGATATTGACGCAGATACGTCAGGTGATTTGAACGCTAAGCTCAAATTGGCTCTTGAAGAGCTGCCAAAGCTTGGCATTAAAGGAGTGGTACAAGGTGACTTCCTATATTCGAAAGAAGATCTACGAGAAGTGGATATTGATGGAGAACCGCATATTACTTTTCATCCTAACACGATTGTTTATGCGGTACCGAAGAACAGTGAGCTCGCTCGTGAAATCCTTGCCTCAAGAATCGGTGTGGTCTGGCACACTACATACCGAGGAGACTCTCTTGAATCAATGTCAGCGAGTTTTGGAGAGGAGATCGCAAGCGGTCTCAAGAAAGTAAGGTCAGTTTGGTCAGTTGACGCGATGTACAAGGACGTCTCTGGCTCAGCAAACTTCAACGCAGCTGAGACCAAGGAAATCACTGAGATCCTTTCAAAAGCAGGAAAGATCTTCTCTGGACTGAAGCGTTCATCGCTCGATGGGATGTCAGATAACGAAGATCTATTGATTCGTGTCAAGGCCTTCATCAACTCAAAAGTTCGAGCAGGCGAGCGTGTGGGAGACGCCACAAAGTTTGTTGACGATCTCGTTAAGTACGTCCACGATCACTTCCAAAAAGAGATCGACAAGAAAGCAACTGAGAAGGCGAAAGCAACTGCTACAGCTAAGCGCAACGAAGTCATGAAGTACTTTGCGAATACCCCGAAAGCAGACATCGTCAAGATCTTCGATATGTATAATCTCATCGTCGATGCCAAGCACATGATCGTGCGTAAACTCGACAAAGCAAAACAGATTGGCACTTTCCTCAAGACTGCAGATGGTTATAAGGTAACCGAGCAGGAAGGATTCGTAGCCATCGATCACATGGGTAAGAATGCAGTGAAACTGATCGATAGACTCCAGTTCAGCCGCGCAAACTTCTCGCCTGAAATCCTGAAAGGATGGCAACGATAATGGCAAATAAGTATTACATCACCGATGAACCCGTTAATATTGCTAGAGGGTTGGTAGTAGGAACTACGTGGTTACATAGACTAGGGTTTATACCGACCATGCCCAATAACGTTGAGACAGTTATTATGTCTGGTGGTATCACCTCGGGAAGATATGTATTTCCTACTAGCGCAAGCGTTTTGACACTCGTTTCGACCAACACACTGGACACGGGTAAAAGTATCACCGTCACTGGCTTAGACTCAGACTATAACCCGTTAGTCGAAACAGTCGTAATTAATGGAACAACTCCAGTAACTACTACCAACCAGTTCCTGAGGGTTCAAAGATTGTCGTCTAGTACAAACGGGATTATCGGTAACGTCACTGCGTCAGACGCGTCACACGTTCTTGCGTGCCTAAGAGATGGTGATGGACAATCTCTTCAGTGCGTATACACTGTGCCAAAGGGTGTAACTGGGTATTTACGCCAAGTCTCTGCTTCGGTTGCAAAGAACGGCGATGCAATCTTCCGTCTTCACACTAAATCGAGCACTGCATCGTTTACGACATCGCGTCACATCTTCGGTCTCGCCGCGATGTCTTACACGTACGATTTTGTATATCCGACCGTGCTGCCAGAAAAGACTGATGTCGAAATGACTTGCTTATCATCTACTGGCGGTTCTGCTGCGTCAGCGACCTTTGATATTTTACTCGTGAACAACACTGCATTCAACTAAGTGACTACCGGCTATGACATAATGTCAATTCATTTTGTCGACTTTTTGTGATAAATAGATCCGTATAGGAAAGAGAAACATACGGAGAGAAAGATGTTCACCGCAGTAAATGAAGCTGCACGTTCGTTGTCACCACTCACGACCGCTGTCTCGGTTGGAGTTTTTAAGTCGATTCAAAGTGTACTTGACATGATTGGCAGTTTTCGTAACGAAGACGAGAAGTCAATTCAGAACTTGGTATACACCCTTAAGCTAGAGTATCCATTCGAGACGAATGAGTACATTGAGACCCTCGCGCGCGATATGTACAAGGAGTCCAAGAATGCTTAAGTTCATTAAGAAGCTATTCGAGCCATTCGATCAAAAGGCTGCAGCGATCAAGTATCTGTCAGAGTCGTATGATCATGTCGACCTTGAGCGCAGAATGAAAGAACTCGACCAAAAAGGTATGCGCTGGTACTGATCGAGTTCCGATAAATAGAATTGAGTCGGGGAGAGGATGACTCTCCCCGTTTGTTTATGAAAGTGAAAGGAACATCATGGATCTATCGTATCTTCCCGTGGCTTCTGAAGGTCACATGGCACCGAGTCAAGACGTACTCAATCTTTGGCAGGACGTCAAAGCGAAAACCGACTTCAAGCACATCTTCGAGATTGGAACAAATGGCGGTCACTCGGCTGCTATGATTCTGACCCTGTTTGATGACGTTAGGGTCACTTCGATCGACATCGGCGTTCACCCATATACTCGAGTCGCGGTTGAAGCACTGAAGGCAAAGTTTGGTGATCGATTCAACTACATTGAGCGTGACACCAAACTCTATTACAAAGAACTCGTCGCGGGCGAAGTGACTTTCCCTGAAGGCGTCGACATCATCAACATCGACGGTGATCACTCATTCGAAGGCGCATCTAACGACTTGTTCTTGGCAAAGCACACCGGAATCAAGCACGTCTTGCTTGACGACTTCGCGATGTATGGTGTTCCTACCGCATATGCAGCAAACGGTCAAGGTCTTGGCGTAGTCGAGGTTTACAACTATCGTTGCTGCTACAACAGTCCGGTTCAAATCGCGCTGCTGAAGAATGAAACCGTCTAAGGCCTACATTCTTACGATCGACACCCCACTCTCGATCGAATATGCAAAGGTGTGCTCTGACTCGTGCGATCGAGTCGGACTCAAGTGGGAGCACTTCAAAGGATTCACAAACAAATCTATCGTAGACGCTTGGGGTCACTCTGGCGTTTACGTTCCCATGATCAATGCTATGTATGGGCAATACCCTCAACCAAACAATGTTCAGTGTTGTACGGCCGGTCATGCAGCGATATGGAAGAAGATCGCTGAAGGCGATGAAGCCGCGATAGTTCTCGAACATGACGCAGTGATGCTTCAGCCAGTTGACATCGACATTCCAGATGATATTATCGCAGTGTTGGGTTACAAGCTGACAGACATCTCAAGGTACGATCATGTGAAAGCGGGAAAGCCTAGACAACTTCGTTCTATCGATGGGCATGAAGGAGCACACGCCTACGCAATGACGCCTAAGACTGCTAGACGATTGATCGATGAAATCGGCCAGAGGGGCATTCTTGGCAACGTTGACAACGCCTACTTCATTCGCGGACAAAGAACTACGGCAGTACCTCTAGCGATCGTTGATCCAACACCTGCGATTGGTTGGCTACGTAAGTCGACACTTTGGGATGAGTCTGCTGATCGCAACTATGAGTTTATTGATTCGTTTCAGCAAAACTATAAATAACCATATCAACGCTTGTAGTTAGACTTAGGTAAACCTACGAGATTATGGGAGAAAAATATGGCTGAAGATAAGAAGAAGTCCAAGAAGGACGTGGACAACGTAGGTCCAAACAATAACACCATCATCATCAATCCGATCATTAAAGAAGAATCCTCACGTAAGATTGTGACTTCTTTTGGTCGAATGAATCCTCCAACGATTGGTCATGAAAAGCTGGTCTCAAAGGTAAAAGAGATCGCAAGAAAAGAAGGCGCAAAGGCAGAGATCTACCTCAGCCACTCACAAGACGCCAAAAAGAATCCACTCACATATGATGACAAGATCATGCTCGCGAGAGAAGCCTTTGGTCCAATCATCCAAAAGCTTAACGCGAAGACGATCATCGAGGTAATGAAACACCTCAGCAACAAGTTCGATGAAGTCACTCTCGTCGTCGGTGCAGATCGTATTCAAGAATTCGAAACATTGCTGAACAAGTACAATGGAAAGGAGTTCGACTTCTCTTCCATCAAAGTCGTTTCTGCCGGCGAAAGAGACCCAGATTCAGACGCAGTCGAAGGAATGTCTGCATCAAAGATGCGTGAAGCAGCAAAGGCTGGAGACATCAAGAAGTTCAAAACCGGTCTTCCAAAGAATCTTCAGAACCATGCTGAAGACATCTTTGACATGGTTCGCGCTGGTATGAAGCTCAGCGAGCAGGTTGAGCTTGACGAATATGTTCTTACCCTTGATCAACGTAGAAAGCGTGCACTCGTCATGCGTCGTTATGAGACCAAGATGCAAGCTGCTCGTGAACGCATGAAGAAGAGAATCGCTAACAATCAGAAGCTCATCGGTCGTGCTCGTAAGAAAGCAATTGAACTCATTCGTGCACGTCTCGCAGGAGACAAAGGTGCAAACTACCATGACCTCCCTGTTGCTGACAAGATGATGATCGACAAAAGAGTCGAACAGAGAAAAGGCGCGATCGCTAAGATCGCAGCACGTCTTCTACCAAAGGTTCGTCAGGCAGAGATGCAGAGAGTTTCTTCACTGATGCACAAGGAAGACATCGACACGGCGTTCGAAGCACTCCTTGAGAACGATAAGTACCACACCGGTCTAAGCCCATCGACTGTTGCAAAGCGTAAAGCACATTTTGCAAAGCACGGTAAGATGGACGATAATGATCCATCCGCATATAAGCCAGCACCTGGTGATGCAACCGCGAAGACTAAGACTTCAGTACATACTCGCCGTTATCACATGATGTACAACGGCGATGGTAAACTCAAGTATGACCGTCGCTTCCGTGCATTCCGTCATATCGTTCGTCAGGAAGAAATCGAGGTTCAGTCTGACGAGGAACTACTCGACATCATTGAACAAGCATGGAACCTTGCTGAAGAGATCAATCAGTCGGTAGCTCTTGACGAAGAGAAGTCGATGGAAGGACTCAAGAAGAAAGCCGAGAAGTCAGGTATTCCATATGGCACCTTGAAGAAAGTGTTTGATCGTGGTGTTGCTGCATGGAGAACCGGCCACCGTCCCGGAACAACACCTCAGCAGTGGGGATACGCTCGAGTGAACTCATTCATCACTGGCGGAAAGACTCGTACTACTGCAGATGCAGACCTCGCAAAGAAGATGAACGAAGCTTTCGAGGAATTTCTTGATGAAGGCGTTAACGATCCATCAATCTTCAAAGCAGTGTTCCTTGCAGGTGGCCCAGGATCCGGTAAGTCTTTCATCGTTGGAAAGACTGCATTGACCGCGCTTGGTTTCAAGGTGATCAACTCTGACGACATCTTCGAGAGAGCACTTGCAAAAGCAGGCCTTAAGCCAACCCCAGAAGACATCTACTCTGAAAAGGGTCAAGCGATTCGCGGTGAAGCAAAGTCATTGACTGCGAAGAAGCAAGATCTTGCTCTGGCCGGTCGTCTTGGTCTGGTGATCGATGGCACTGGTAAAGACTACGACAAGATTGAGAAGCAAGCTGAGAAACTAAAGAAGCTCGGTTACGAAGTCGCGATGATCTTCGTCAACACAGACCTTGATACTGCTAAGGCTCGCAACCGTGCTCGTGCACGCTCACTTCCAGACTCAGAAGTTGAGACGATGTGGAATGGTGTGCAGAAGAACCTTGGTAAGTTCCAAAACTTCTTTGGTCAGCGCATGTACATCATCGACAACTCAGAGGGTTCAAACTTTGAAGGTGCAGTCACAGGCGTCTATCGTAAGATCAGCGCTTGGGCTAAAACTCTTCCGTCGAACCCAGCAGCTAAGGATTGGGTCAAGTCGGCAAAGATGGTGAAAGAAGACAAGATGCCTTTCAAGCATCATCTTGGTATTGGTGTACCATTTAAGCATATCGCAAAAGATGCTTTGACTCATCAAGACACTGACATGGACGGCGATGTTGATCAGGACGACTTTAAGAACACTGTCCCCGACGAAGCACATGGTTACAACTCAAATGAGACTAAGAAGTTTCTCAAGAAGTACAAAGATGAACTGAAGCACACCCGCAAAGGTGTAGCGTTTGAGCAATACCATGTTCAAACGAACATCGCTCCGGTTCTAGTGTCTGATCCTAAGACCGATGATCCAAACGACCGAAAAATCGGACCTGTCGCCCGCAAGCACCTAGGTGCGGCACTCGCTCGCGCCGACAAGACAAAGAAGATTCGTGCTTATCACGAGAACTATGGTGCCGGATTTGAAGGAACCGACGATCTCGTGCAGAACTACAAAGTAGCGACTCCTGGTGAAAAGGGAACTCCAAAGAAGCCAAAGATCACTGATGGCATCAAAATCAACGAAGCGTTTGAAGCTCTGATGGAAGCTGAAGAAGCAGATGTCGAGATCACTGCTTCAAAGATGAAGGACTTCGAGAAGTTCGTTGACCGTATGTTCGAGAAGTTTAAGATTGACTTTGAATTCACTAAGCACTTTGGTGAGCGCATGAATGATGATCGTAACTCACCAAAGATCAAGCTCAAAGAACTCGCAGATTTGATCAAAAAGATCTACGCTAAGCACGGTAATCCGCTCAAGGGTCAAGCTGGTGCAGAGCTCGTCGTAAAAGATCTTCAATCGGATCTTAACATGCCGATCGTCGTCAAGTATGACTCAAAGAACGATGAGATCGACATTGTTGCAAAGACCATCATGCGTAAGAAGAACTTCTCAACGCCAAACCCAGTCGTCAAGTACTAAGAGGAAATCATGAAAACCTTCAAAGAAATTCTAGCTGAAGCTGAGAACAAAGACGATGGTGAATACGGCCAAGAAGGCGGTATGGCTAAGTCACAACTGAGAATGATTATCGCGGCTGCTAAAAGACTTCACACTATGCTAGCAGACGATGATGAACTTCCGGGGCACATTGTAGCAGACATCGTTCTCGCGACAGACTACATCACTGGTGCTGCTGACTACATGGAGTCAGAGATGGCAGACCAAGACGATTTTGATTCAGACGAATAAGGAGTAACCCGTCATGACCGATTACAAAACACTCTCAGACTCGGAACTTACCGAAGCACTAAACTTCCATCGCCGTCAGCGCAACATGTCACGCGGTATTAACGAATCCGCGCATATGCGTCAGACTCAACTTGTTCGTCTTCTCGAAGCAGAAGAAGCGCGCCGCCTTGAAGAAGTCGAACAGATCGACGAGCTCTCGAAGAAGACCCTTGGCTCATACGTCAAGAAGGCAAGCACTGATCAGTACCTGAAAGGTCAAGCAGTTCAGTACCACACCAACAAAGCTCAGACCGCTGATGGCGCATTTGCAAAGCAGTCGAAAGAGAAGCACTATGACGCTGCTGATAAGGCGCTCAAGAAAGCTTCAAACCGTGACACCGGTATTGGCCGTGCAGTTGATCGCCTGACGAAAGAAGAAGTCGAGCAGATCGATGAACTCTCGAAGGATACTGTCAATTCTTACTGGAAGAAAGCCGCTGCTGCTCGTTACCCACTCGACGTAAAGGCTCGTAAAGCTCAAGATCAGAAGACGAATCGAATTCGTTCAGGTAAGCCGCTTGCTGGTTACAAACCAAAGGATGAACTATCGCCTGAAGAAAAGCGTACCCACATGAATCGCATCAAGGGCATGAATAATGCAGGTAAGAGACTGTTCCGTTCTGAAGAAGTCGAACAGATCGATGAAATCTCTGATGATCTAAAGAAGCGCTATCACGAAAAGGGCAGAGAAGACGTTTACAATCGCTTTACCGGTCGCGGCAAGTATGAGAAGCCAAGAAATCCTGACAACTTCACAAAGACTGGTCGCCCAAAGAAAAGCGCTCTCAACAGTCCAGAGTCGATTAAGTACCGCGAAAAGATCCAAAGCCGTAATAAGTATCTAACTAAGGTCGCGAATCACCTGAAAATGGAAGAAGTTGAACTCGACGAAGCTTCATACCGCGACATCGGCTACGCAAACATGCTGAAGGCTGATCGTAAAGCTGAAAAAGAACTCGCTAAACTTCGTGCTCAGCAAGAAAAGGCCAAGGCAAAAGCTGCAACGAAAGCTTCAAAGCCAGAAGAGTTCAAGGAAGAAGCGGATCTTCGTATCACTAAGGTCTACAATAAGTGGCCAAAGCCTGCAACCTATGCAGTACATAACGCTGATCGTTCGTACCACAAAGAGTTCGACTCAATGGAAGCTGCTAAGGCGCACAAAGCAGAAAAGAGCAAGTGATGCGTTCGTTTAAGCAATTCGTCGAAGCTAACGACGGACCATGTTGGAAAGGGTATCGTAAGATCGGTACCAAGATGAAGAATGGTCGTGTCGTGAACAATTGTGTTCCAGAAGAAACTCAGATCGATGAAGCTGAATCGTGGGAAGCTGGCTACAAACGTAGAGTGGTCCGCACCACTTCTTCTGAGCACAAGGAGAAGGGATACAATTGGCGCATCAAAGGTAAAGAGCGTCCAGAGATCTCGATCAAACTGTACAAAGAAAAACCTTCGCAAGAAGAGTTCAACAAGCAAATGAAACGCGTGGCTGGTCACGAGTTCGGAGGATAAGATGAAAGGTTTCAGAGAGTTCCTAGAAGAGAAAGATCCTCGACTCGAGAGAGCTGGAGTGTCTGGTTACAATAAGCCAAAAGCTACGCCAAGTCACCCTGAGAAGAGTCATATCGTGGTCGCCAAGAGCGGTGATCAAGTGAAGACTATTCGCTTTGGTGAGCAAGGTGCCGAGACTGCTGGTGCTCCAAAGGAAGGAGAGTCAGATCGCATGAAGGCGAAGCGTAAGTCTTTCAAAGCTCGCCACGCAAAGAATATCGCGAAGGGCAAAATGTCTGCTGCATATTGGGCAGACAAGGTCAAGTGGTGATATGCTTATATTGAACTAAGCGATTGAATAAATACTATTACTTGCATTAACACAAGGAGAAATAATCAATGCTAACCTTTAAACAACTAGTCGAACATTATTTGAGCGAAGATTCTGATTATCATTCAAAGATGGCAGATATGCATTCAGCAGCATCTGCCCAACACGAAAAAGAAGTGACCAACGGCGGTCATGATGATCATGACTATGCGTCGTTTGACCATGACAGAGCAGAAAAGGCACATCGTGCTGCAGCAGAAGCTCACAAGAAATCTGGCCCTAGTTCACCAGAATATAAGAAAGCTGCAGCTGTAGCAAAAGAAGCAACAAGTGATGCGAATGACGCAACCCGTAGTTTGCGCTTTAGAAAAGTTGCTAAGCCTAATATTCACGACTAAGGAGAACAAGAATGGCACTATGGGGTAAAACCGACGACGCAGCAGGAGCACCAAAGTGGCTTTCTACTGACGTCAACGCAACACCAAACATCGACAAGGACAACGCGTACTTTGTCGACCTCACCGAAGCAGGCATCGCATCAAACCGCGCGGCTGGTCTTCATACACCAGGTTGGAATCTAGTCCAAACCTATACCAACTCGGCAGGCGCAACTCGTCGTCGTGTTGAATCACTCGCAGTTGTTCGCGCTACGGCCGCTGCAGCAGGTGACGCAGGTGTATCGGGCTCCGGTGACGACGCGGTTGTCGCTGATTCCTAATCTATGGGAGGGGGAGAAATCCCCCTCTTTTTCTTGAAAGAAATTTGAATGATCCTTAACGATACAAACTTTATGCTGTACGCTGCTCGGGCCTATGACGTTAAAAAGTCATCTGGCGCAGAGGAGTTCTATGAAGACCTAAAGAGATTCCAGTATCTCAAGAGATTGTTCAAGCGTTATGATGAAGCAGGTGATCTAAAAATAAGACTAATATTGAATCACGTAATCGTACTATATAATTGCTTTGGGCCAGAAGCCACTCACATGTTATTCTTCAAACTGAAAGAGTATCATCGGTATCTGAAACCGTTTGTCTTATTCTTAAATTACATGCCAGAGCGTATCCAATATGAAGGTTTAACCATTCATGGATCCGACATTGGATTAGACCCAACCATCGTCGACGAATTGAGAAAGATATGATCGTAGACCTTTATCTCGTATACTCATTCATCAAGAGACTGACGACTCCGTTTGTCGAGTGGCCAGCGTATGCTCTCGGTATCATCGATGCGGATGGAAACATCCTAAAGAAGAGAAGTACTCTGACCGGCACCGAGAAAGATGCCTTTGGTGTATACGATCTGATGATCCTGAGACTTAAGAAACTGCTGGCAAAAGTCCCAGGAGGACAGTCTCGTATCAGCAGCTATGCTGCAGCACTATGGTTGATCAAGGAGTCTAAGAATCTCTCAGAATCCATTGACGAAGTATCTGATGAGATCTTAGAAGAATCTTTCAACTCTTATCTAGATTATACTCAACAACACTACGATGTCAACCAAAAATTTGAAAAGATGCTGGAAGACGCGGTAGTAAATAGTGCGGGTGGAGGAGCGATCGCTGGTATCGGTGTAGGCCCACAAGGCGAACCGGGAGTATCCAAAGCAGCTCAAAGACGAATTCAGAAAAAGAACAGAGTGATGGCACGACTATGATTACCTTAGAACAACTCAAGAAAATCATCCCAACGAACAAAGAGCCACAAGCATGGCTTGATGTTTTGCTGGACATACTTCCAGAGTATGACATCGACACTCCTAAGCGTCTGGCAGGATTCCTTGCGCAAACCGCACACGAGTCAGCGGATTACAAGTTGCTCGAGGAGAACCTCAACTACTCGGCGCCTCAACTTCAAAAGACGTGGCCAAAGCGCTTTGACGCTGCGACTGCGGCACAGTTTGCCCGTAAGCCAGAAGCTATCGCAAACAAAGTCTACTCGAATCGTATGGGCAATGGCTCACCGGAGTCAGGTGACGGATGGAGATTCCGTGGTCGTGGAATCAAGCAACTCACGGGTCGTGATAACTACACTGCTTTCGGTAAGTCAGTTGGTATGACCGCAGAGAAAGCAGCTGAGTATCTTACCACAAAGAAAGGTGCTGTAGAGTCTGCGGCATGGTTCTGGAAGACCAACAACCTAAATCGCTTTGCTGATGCAGGTGACATCGTCGGTCTGACTAAAGTTATCAATGGCGGAACCATTGGCATCGACGATCGCAAGAAGCGTTACACTGCTGCGATCGCAGTTCTCGAGAACGAAAAGACTACGACCGTAGCCTCTGCTAAGAAGTCGACGTCTGGAGAAACGGTTAAGCGTGGTGATCGTGGTGAAGCAGTCTCTGCTATTCAGACCGCACTCGGCATGAAGGCTGACGGAGTCTTTGGAGTCGCGACTGAGGCAACTCTTCGCGTATGGCAGGCAAAGAATGGTTTTGTAGCGAATGGTGTTGCAACTCCTGAAGTGATTAAGAAATTGGTGGGATGATGTTTGGATTTAGCCCTTTCAAAATTGCTGGATTAGTGTTCGCAATTGCACTTGTTGCAGGCGTAGTGTTTTATGTTAAGCATAACGAAAGTGTTAAAGAACAACTCCTTGCTGAAAACGCTCAATTGCAAGCGAACATAAATACATATCGAGATGCAATTGATACACAGAATCAGACGATAAACTATCTTAAAGCTCAACAGAAGAAACAGGCCGAAGAGTTTCTTAAGATAGAATCAAAGTTCTCTCAGATGAGAGATCAGAATCAAGAATTGAGTGATAGACTAACAGAGATTGATAAGTCAATCGATGCAGCCAATAATCCACAAGCGGCTGAAGTCATCATTAATAGTATAAGTGGCAATATGAACCGGTGCTTTGAGTTGATCTCTGGTGCACCATTGAATGAAGCTGAAAAGAAGGCTAAGAACGCAAATGAGTTTAATCCGGAATGCCCTTGGTTGTATTCTGAGCTTCGCGGTAATTAGTGGTTGTTCATCCACTGCACCGACTGAGGTAGTTCAGGTACAGACCACACCGATTCAATCGTTTCCGCCTATCGTTCCTACGGTAGACGATTTGCGCATGCGAGAGATGGAATGGATCGTGGTCACCGAGGCTAACTATCAAGGCGTTCTCATGAGACTTCGCGATGCTGGACAAGAACCGGTTCTTTACGCCCTTACTCCAGTTGGATACTCTAATATGATTATGAATCAGGCTGATGTAATGAAGATCATCCGTCAGCAAAAAGAGGTCATCTTGGTCTATAAAAGATCATACGAGTAAGCAATAAATAATACTAAGGGATATATCGAAGATGGCAGACGATCTTAATACACTTAAGACAGATGTAGAAATTATTAAGCGCGACATTAGCGCTATTCATAGTTTTTCGGGTAAGATCGATGATGCTATCGAGAAAATGGCCGAAGTGTCGAATAGTATCTCAAAGATGCTTATTGTTCATGAAAATAAACTGCAAAATCATGATCAGCAAATTGATGGACTAAAGAATTCATTGTCTGAAAGAAAGACAGACTTTGAGAAACAAGTAGAACTACTGCATAAGAGAATATCCGATATGAAGGACGAAAATCACGCAGAACGTGAAAAATATCATAAGGAGATTCTCGACGCTCTCAAGGAGCTCGCAGATACCCACAAAGATCTTGACACCCGCATCTCAGTCCTCGAGAACTGGAAGTGGTACATCATGGGCGGAGCAGCAGTGATCGGCTTCGTGCTCGCACAGGTGCCATGGGATAAATTTTTCGGTTGACCGCACTTTTCGGTGTACAACCCTGAAGACCTGAGTATAATCGTCTTAAGCGAAGTAATACTAAGGTAGATCCATTGAACCTCGTAGATGTTAAGTACTGTGGAATCCTATCCACTCGTCTGGATAGGTTCAAGCTCAAGAATAGCAATCCATACAAAGCAAACTTCCGGTGTCCCATATGTGGTGATAGCCAGAAGTCTAAGACACTTGCTCGAGGTTGGCTCGTCGAGAAGGGCAACTCGACTATGTTCCATTGTTTCAACTGTGGGCAGTCACATCCTCTATGGAGGTTTCTCAAGCTCACTGATGTCGGTCTGTACAACGACTATGTGATCGACTCAAAGTTTGATAAGTTGTCGAGTCGACCTCCGCAGGAGAAGCCAAAGCCACTCGAGACTCTTACTGCACCTGTTCCAAACTTCAAGCGTACAGGTTCACCACTTCTCAAGATCAAGAGACTTGGCCAACTCGCTGCAGATCATCCGGCTCGAGGTTACGTAAACAAGCGTAAGATTCCCACGAAAGCACATCACCGTCTCTACTACGCACCTAAGTTCAACACTTGGGTCAACAGTCTTATTCCCGACAAACTTCCACAGCCTGAACGCGATCTTCCTCGATTGATTCTCCCATTGATCGACAAAGATGGCGTCGTCTTTGGTTTTCAGGGTCGCGCCTTCGACAAGGCTTCTATTCGTTACATCACGATCATGCTCGACGAAGACAAGGCAAAGTTGTTCGGGCTTGATCAAGTTGACTTCACTAAGAAGTACTACGTAGTCGAAGGTCCCATCGACTCGCTGTTCTTGAGTAACGCTGTTGCCATGGCAGGTGCAGATGGTAATGCCACTGGACTTGAGAACCTCGACAACGCAGTCTTTGTGTTTGACAACGAACCTCGGAACAAAGAGATCGTGAGTCGCATGGAGAAGATGCTCGATCGTGGATACAACGTATGTATTTGGCCTTCGAAGCTCGAACAGAAAGACGTGAACGACATGGTTCTCGCGGGCATGACGTGTGCGGACGTGGAACTCATGATCGATCAAAACACTTACAAAGGACTGTCTGGTCGTTTAGCGTTGGCCGAGTGGCGTAAATGTTGATTGACATCTTCACCTTGTGTGGTAATATGTCTTCTGGATCGTATACATAGAAAGTACGAATATCATGAGGTGAAGATGACTGTTAAGGCAATTTTAGCATGTGATGTCGATGGTGGCATCGGTAAGAATGGTGGTCTGCCTTGGCCACATAGCGCCGAAGACATGAAGTGGTTTCGAGAGAACACTGAAGGCGGTATCGTGGTCATGGGTCGTAAGACGTGGGAATCGATTGGTTGTCGGCCTCTTCCTCGTCGAAAAAATATCATTGTTACGAACACAAGAGTGCACGGTGACTATGACGCGATCTATCATGGCGAGATGCAAAGGGTTCTGCAGACGATTCAATCTGATCATCCGGGTGTTGACGTATGGGTCATCGGCGGTGGAGAGATCTACAGACAAGCTATTCCGTTCTGTGATGAAGTCTATATGACTCGGTTTCACGATGCATATGACTGTGACACTTTCGTAGATCAAACCATTCTTGAACCTTTTCAAAAACTCATCAAAGACAAGAAGGGCGAAGGTTGTTCGTTCAGTGTATGGAGTAAAGTATGAAGCAATACCATGAAGCCCTGCAATACATTCTCAACAACGGAGAAGTGTGCTCTGATCGTACAGGTGTAGGCACTCGATCGGTCTTTGGGTATCAAATGAGGTTCGATCTTAATGAAGGATTCCCCGCGGTCACTACCAAGAAGCTCGCATGGAAAGCGGTGGTTGGCGAGTTACTATGGTTTTTGGAAGGAAGCACAGATGAACGGCGTCTTGCAGAAATTACTTACGGAAAACATCGCGTTGAGCTCGTTGACCGATCCACAATTTGGACTGCCAACGCCGACGCTCAAGGGAAGACTCTTGGACACCTCAACAATGAGTTCACCAAAGAGCTTGGCCCAGTCTATGGATCACAGTGGCGTAACTTCAACAACTCAGGTGTCGATCAAATCACAGACGTCGTTAGACAGATACAGACCAACCCTGACTCAAGAAGAATTATCCTTTCGGCATGGAATCCTGTACAACTCTCCGAAATGGCACTCCCTCCCTGTCATGTACTCGCACAGTTTAGGGTCATTAACGATAAGCTGAGTTGTCAACTCTATCAACGTTCGGCTGACATGTTCCTTGGGGTTCCATTCAACATCGCCTCTTATGCTCTTCTGACACATATGATCGCAGAAATTTGTTCGCTCGAAGTGGCAGATTTTGTACATACCATCGGCGACGCTCATATATATAGTACTCATGAAGATGTTGTGCGTGAACAGCTCAAGCGGACTCCGCGACCCTTACCAAAATTGAAGATGCCAAAACTGCAGTCACTCGATGTGCACAGCATTCAGATGTTGCGCGCAGTAGATTTTGAACTGGTTGGGTATGATCCTATGGATTCGCTCAAAGCCCCGATGGCCGTATAAGAAAAAGAAGAAAGAGGAAGAAATGTTATTTGAAGAACAAATTGCACGTAAACCCGATCTGTATCCATGGACTAAGCAGTTCATCGATGCGATCTGGCAAGGGTTCTGGACTCCCGACGAGTTCAACTTTAGATCCGACTACTCGCAGTTTAAGACTGACCTGACCGAGCAAGAACGCGAAGTCATCGTCAAGACCCTGTCTGCAATCGGTCAAATCGAAGTCGCTGTGAAGACTTTCTGGGCAGATCTCGGCAAGAACCTTCCGCATCCTTCGCTGCGCGACCTTGGATTCGCGATGGCTAACTCGGAAGTGATTCACAACCTTGCTTACGAAAAACTGCTTGACGTACTTCAACTGACTCATGTGTTTGAGCAGAACCTGAACGAAGAAGTCATCAAGGGTCGTGTTAACTACCTTCGTAAGTACCTGAAGAAGGCTTACAAAGACGACAACAAGAAGCAGTACATCTACGCGATTACTCTATTCACGTTGTTCGTCGAGAACGTGTCGCTGTTCTCGCAGTTCTACATCATCATGCACTTCAACCGCAACAAAGCAGTTCTGAAGGATTGTGCTCAACAGGTTCAGTACACGCGTAACGAAGAGATGCTCCATGCTCAAGTTGGCATTAAGATCATCAACACTCTTCGTGAAGAGTACCCAGAACTTTTCGACGAGGAACTCCAGAAGCGTATCGAGCATGAGTGCATCGAGTCGTTGAAGGCTGAGTCGAAAGTCATCGACTGGATCATGGGCAGCTACTCGGCGATCGGCCTTGACGCTGACATCCTGAAAGCTTTCATTGCTAAGCGTATGAAAGAGTCGATCGATCAAATTGGCTTTGACTCGTCTGCAATCGTATACGACACTGAGCTCGTGAAGAAGACCCATTGGTTTGATGAAGAGTTGTACGGAACGAATATGACTGACTTCTTCCAGAAGCGACCAGTCGAATATTCCAAAGGCACAGCAATTACAGCAGACGATCTATTCTAAGGAGAACAAAATGGGTTTTGAATGGGCAAATGAAGACTCTCGTACATTCCTCTCGAGAGGTTATATTGATGGAAACATGACGGTTGAAGAGCGAGTTCGTGAGATCGCTAAAGCAGCTGAACGTATCCTCGACAAAGAAGGGTTCGCCGACAAGTTCTATGACTATATGAGCAGAGGGTTTTATTCCCTCTCCTCGCCGGTCTGGTCGAACTTTGGCACGAAGAAGGGTCTTCCCATCTCGTGCAACGGCGTATACATCGATGACTCTGTCGAGAGCTTCCTCGACAAGTTTGGTGAAGTGTGCACTCAGAGCAAGCTCGGCGCTGGCACTTCTGGTTATCTCGGCGCCATTCGTCCTCGTGGCACTGACATCAAGGGTGGAGCAAATGGTAAGGCGAATGGCCCTGCGTACTACCTCGCGCTGTGGGATACCGGCGTCGACGTAATTAGCCAAGGTTCTACTCGTCGCGGTTCGTTTGCAGCATATCTTCCGATCGAACATCCCGACATCATGGAATTCCTCGACATCCGTGAAGTTGGAAGCCCGATCCAGAATGTCTCGATGGGTGTAACCATCACCGACAAGTGGATGGAAGAGATGATCGCCGGTGATCCGGAGAAGCGTACTGTATGGGCTCGTGTTCTTCGTAAGCGTAAGGAAACTGGTTATCCCTATCTGTTCTTCACCGATACTGTGAACAACAACAAGCCTCAAGTCCTGAAAGACAAGAACATCCCGATCTGGGCTTCGAACCTGTGCTCGGAGATCGCGCTTCCTTCGTCAAAGGATTGGTCGTTTGTCTGTAACCTTGCTTCGATGAACCTTCTTACGTTTGATGAGTGGGTCAACACCGACGCGGTTGAAGTCATGATCTGGTTCCTTGATGCGGTCATGGAAGAGTACATCGAGAAGACCAATGGCGTAAAGTACATGGAAGCTTCCAACAACTTTGCTCGTCATTGGCGTGCTCTCGGTCTTGGTCAACTTGGTTGGCATTCGTATCTTCAGTCGAAGATGATTCCTTTCGAGTCGTTTGACGCCCATATGCTGGCGATCAAAATCTCGAAGTTCATTGATGACCGTTCGCTCGCGGCTTCAAAGGAACTTGCTCTTGAATACGGCGAGCCCGAAGGACTACTTGGTTATGGTGTACGAAACCTTACTCGTTGTGCTATTGCTCCAACTACTTCTAGTAGTTTCATTCTTGGTCAAGTGTCGCCTTCTATTGAGCCTCTTGCCTCGAATTACTTCACCAAAGATCTCGCGAAAGGTAAGTTCACCTACAAGAACCCATACCTCGTGAAGGTGCTGGAAGCACACAGTAAGAACGACGACGAGACTTGGATGTCTATCCTTCAGCACGGTGGTTCTGTTCAGCATCTCGAGTTCCTCTCGGGTGTCGAGAAGGATGTGTTCAAGACGTTCTCTGAGATCGCACCGATCAGCATCGTTCAGCAAGCTGCTGCCCGTCAAAAGTACGTTGATCAGGCACAGTCGCTGAACTTGCTTATAGCTCCTGACGTTCCAGCAAAAGACGTCAATGCTCTCATCATCGAGGGCTGGAGACTCGGCGTGAAGACGTTCTACTATCAGCGTAGTACGAACCCAGCACAGCAACTCGTGAGAGACATTATGAATTGCGTCTCGTGTGAAGCCTGATCCTTGAATAAATGTTGAATAAATAGGGCGGGAGCAAATCCCGCCCTTTCTATTTCAAGGAGACGAATCATGAACAAAGAAGATCTGGTCTGCGAAGTATGCGACTCTGAATTTTCTGTAGAACATTATGAGGAAGACGAAGTTTGCTTCTGCCCATTCTGTGGCGAATCTCTCTTCAAAGATGATGACGACGAATGGTCTGAAGAAGACGAAGAATGACTTGGACGTACGAAGGGAAGCTATTCTCTTCGGAAGACATTGATGGACACGCTGGATTCGTCTATGAAATAACCGATACGTTGAATGGCAAGAAATACATTGGCAAGAAGAAGTTGAGCTCTACTCGAACTCTGAAGCCACTGAAAGGTCAGAAGAGAAAACGCAAAGTCGTCTCAGAATCTGACTGGATGGATTACTATGGCTCGAGCGAAGAAGTCAAAGCACTCGTTGAAGAGTTTGGACCAGAGAGGTTCCAACGCAAGATTCTTCGACTATGTAAGACAACCGCTGAGATGAGCTACTACGAGATGAAGGAACAGGTTGAACGTGACGTGTTGCTTAAGCCCGACGAGTACTACAATGCCTTCGTCGGTGGCAAAGTACATAGGAACCACCTCAAGCATTTACAAAAAAGTTGAAAAAGTGCATCCCACCAGTTGACATTTCTGGTGGGATTGCTTATATCTAACTAGTAAGGCAACGAAAGGTTAGACCATGAAGTTCGCGAATCTGATCGGTTACTCTGACATCGTCCCCTTCGAGGTTGTTCGAGTCATCTCGGCCAAAACCATCGAGATCCGTGAGATGGACGCCAAGCTCGTCGAAGGGTGGAAACCCGAGATGATCGTCGGCGGGTTCAGCGCTCACTGTGTGAACAACAACACTCAAGAGTACACCTACAGCACGCGCGAAGGTTCGCCCATCGTCCGTGCCCGCCTGCAGAAGAGCGGAAAGTGGAAGTCGATCCACGGTGAACATCGTATCGCCGAACAGCCCAAGCGCTTTTACGACTACAACTTCTGAAAATAGTGGTTGACATTCCCGTCGAATCAGTATAGTCTGTTCTAGAACAAACGGAGTTGATCATGACTTACGACGTGTATGCGATGTTTCGTGAAGGTTCCTACCTTGTTGCCACTTCCAATAGTGCAGAGCATGGGTCTGACTTTGCCGAACGTGTATGCAAGGACATCGGCGTGTGGCCCATGGCGTTCGCCACTCTGACTCGAGGCGAACATACTCTTCGCGGTCCCATCTTCAGCCTCAACGATCTTAAAGCTCGGAGCAACTAATGACTGAGAAAAACATCGACTTCGGCGTTCAGTTTGACGTCATCGACGAGATCAAAGAACCCGAAGGGATGAAGTCTCGACTCATTCAGAGTCACCGAACCAAAGCCCTTGCCATTCAGTACTGGGGCTCGATGAGCGGATCGTGGATCACCACTCAGCGGTACAAAGACGTACAAGAGATGTGGAACCGCAGCAAGCAGACCGCTCAGTCGATCCTCGACAACCGTAAGAAAAAGAAGAAGGTGAAATCAAAGTGAGCGAAAAGCTTTTCGTTATTCTCGTCTTCGCCGCTGTGGCTGCATTTGCGATCTTGTTCAAAGATGCATTCATGGCTACTGCAAACTTCCTCGACGAAACTCGATGCTCTATCGGCATGCAATCTTATTGTGAAGGAACTCCGTGATGCGTGAACTTCTTGCTGCACTTCTTCTTGGTGTCACCCTGACCGCACTCATCTCACCAGAGACTGCTGGCGAATGGCTTCAGCGTGTCGACAACGTTCGGTTTACTCACACTATGTGCGAATAAGTGCATTTTGTAGTTGACATCTGAGAAGAACCGGTATAGATCTATACAGTAACGGAGGAAAAGATGACCGACATTCTCGACACCATCGACTTCATCGAACAAGTTCTTCGCGAAAGCCATGATCCTCGTGTCATGCGAGAGTTGCTTCGTAAAGAACATCGTCGGCTTGTGGCAGAGTTCAGTCGTCTTGAAACAGAAATGATGAAGGAAGCGGCATGAACATCGCCGAAAAAGTCGAACGTAAGATGGCTGCGCTTGAGCATTTGATGAAAACTCAGATGCACATCAAGTTACCGTCTTCGGTGGCCGAGTCTATCGAGTCCCTGTCGATGTATTGGGAACACCTATCTGACGAAGACAAAGACTTCGTCGACTGTGCAAGTGATGCACTCAAGAACAAACGGGAGTGGTTGTAATGGTACTCGACGACAGTAAGTGGTTCGCTGCGCAGAAACGTATTCGTGCTGAGCTCGAACCAATGGCAGACGAGATGCGAAAGATCAACTGTGCAGTAGCGGTTGAATCTGACATGGAACGTATGGTCACAGAAGAGCTCGTAGACTGGGCATGGGATCGTGGCCCGTTTCCATCGAATGAACACATGATCAAAGAATTCTGGAATGAAAGGCTGAACTGAAATGGCACAACAAACTCAAACTCAATCGGGTGGCATCGGCTTCTTCGGCCTTCTCGCCATCGTCTTCATCACGTTGAAGCTGACGGGCTACATCACTTGGTCGTGGTGGTGGGTTCTGGCTCCGCTGTGGGCACCTCTTGCGGTCGTCCTTGTGATCTTCTTGCTGATTGTGCTTATCGCTGCAGTATTCGGCAAACGCTGATATAAATATCAGTATGCGCCCGTGGTCCAATTGGATAGGGCAAGAGTCTTCTAAACTCTTCGGTGCAGGTTCGAGTCCTGCCGGGCGCGCCATTCATGCCCTCGTAGCCCAACGGCAGGAGGCAGGAGACTTAAAATCTCTACAGTGTCGGTTCGAGTCCGACCGGGGGCACCATGGTCCTGTAGCTCAACGGTAGAGCGGTGGTCTTATACACCATGATCCCCAGATTAGGGAACGATGTCGGTTCGATTCCGGCCAGGACTACCATTGCTCCTGTAGCTTAGCGGCTAAAGCCGGACGCTCATAACGTCTTGATCGTGGGTTCGAGTCCCTCCGGGAGCACCATAGTATAAATACTCGAGAACAATAACATAAGGATGAGTATCATGGATCAACTTGCCGAATCATTGAAGGTTCTGCTCGGAACAGTGTATGGTCTTTCGATCAAAGCACAGAATTATCACTGGAACGTTACTGGGCCAAACTTCGCTCAGTACCATGAGTTCTTCGGTGAGTTCTATGACGAGGTCGGCGGTTCTATTGACTCTATCGCAGAACTGATTCGTGTGGTCGGATCGTTCGCTCCCGGTTCGTTGTCTCGCTTCAAAGAGCTGAGCCGAGTCGAGGATGAACTCATGATTCCAGAGCCACCGTTGATGTTTGCTCGTCTTGCTCGTGACAACGACCTAGTCATTGCTCTTCTCTATGAAGTTCGTACGGTTGCAGAACAGCTCGGCCAGAACGGTGTGGTCAACTTCATCGAAGATCGCATCACTGCTCACGAGAAACACCGCTGGATGCTCAAAGCCTTCATCTAAACTTTTTTCGGAAAACTTCACTTTTTTGTTGACATCTTCCGAAACCTGTGTATAAATAGTCTTAACAAACACAAACAAGGAACTTCCCTTAAATGAAACCCACTAGCGCACCAGTCCTAAAGCATCAGCAGGTAGAATCCTGCTATCGCTTTACTATGCGCGGTGAACAGCTTAATATTATGAACATGAGGGGGTACGACAGCTGACAAGCTAAACGTACATGGTTCAAGAAAACCAACCCCTCCAGACACATCGTCTCGGAGGGGTTTTTCATTGGGCGGCTGTTCCGAACTGGTTAGGGACAGGATTGCAACTCTTGGTATGAAGGTTCGAGTCCTTCGCCGCCCTCCAAACAAAATGGTTGACATTCGTGTCGATCTAGTATAGAAGAAAAACTCGGGATCGAAGAGATCGTATCAATCATCCCAGCTCATTGAAAATTTAAGCATTGTTCCTAGGGGATACCCGATGATGGAACTGGAAACAGAGGAATCTGTTTTCACATGCACTGACGCCGCGTGGTTACGGTTATACAACTAGGCTTATCGCAACCCAATGACCATAAAGGGTTGAGTCGAGGTTGAGCAGTGCAGCTGAAAACAGATTATTCTGGAAGGCGTCGAATGCCAAGCAATCGCGAGGTTGGGTATGTATCATATCCGATTCGGTTGTCTTGGTTGCCTCCCAGAACTACATAACTAGGCATGCCGTCAACGACTGTCGACTCTATGTAGAAACCAACATGGCCTTTCCATGAAGAACCTTCACGTTCAAAGACAACTACGTCACCATAACGCGGTTCTGAAACAGGAATGCCCCAGTCAAGAAAACTTCTCGCAAGAAGAGGATTCTTGTTGACAGACTCTGAACCTTGTATATTATGCAAGTTGAGGATGGAGTTTACGAAAGCTGCACACCACTCAGTGTGAGCTGGATCTCCTCCGGTGAGGTTGTTGATCTGGACGCGAGCTGAATGCT
>JACCDY011178181.1_pt1 | contig 88786 bp, 122 predicted proteins | sample 7446391 | NCBI WGS metagenome assembly JACCDY01 (sample SAMN15323451, study PRJNA562643) | freshwater metagenome | isolation source: river surface water | place: USA:Blue River Watershed | collected 2017-08-18
CTGGTTCGACCAACCAGAGATTCCATTTTAATTGTATAAATAATAGAGGAGAATCTCGCATTCCAAGACACTTGGTCGAAATAGATCAAAGTGTGGAAATTCACGATGGCCCCCAAAATTTGATTCAAATAACAGGGTTCCCCAACGTGGATCGCAAATTCTTCAAAGATAAAGGGCTAGACATCGTCTAGCTTTTTATACTAAAAAAGCAAATCACACCTATTGTAATGTGCAATCATAAGTCTCATTTGATAAGAGGCAATTTCATTTTAAAGCACGAGAGGGAATTTATACAATGCTTACATCAACCAACCGCAGACTGTCGCCAATCGCTATCAAGAAGTCCACAGACAACGAGCTCTTGAGGCTTTACCGAACTAACAAGGGTACTTCTTATGGTGACACTGTTCTTCAAGAATTATTCAACCGCCATGACAACATGCTTCGCAATTTAGCAACTAAGCTTTTGGCAAAAAGACCTTACATGGGTTCAGTTGAAGATTGTCTTTCTATCGCTAGAATCGCTGCTATGGTGGCTTACGAGAGATTCGATTTCACCAATAAAAAGGCAAAACTTTCCACTTACGTTTATTCAACTGTGAAGTTTGAAATGCTTACTCAAGCAGACCAAGAGTCGTTTGTTAAGTGCCCTTCCCAGATGCGAGAGTTTCGCGTGTACTACATGGGTGGTTACGACAATGACCCTGTCAAGAAAGCAAACTTTGAACATAAATGGGGCCTGGATACCCCAGAAGCTATTGATTCCAAAAAGATGGAAGTGGAAGCCCTTCTTCCAACCTTCTTGACCCTTTGTGATCCTTACTATAACTCCACAGGCGAAGAAACATCTAGACTTCAAGAGTATGAAGATTCGAGCGCAAAGTCAGCAGATACCATTACTTATCTTGCACAAATAGATAAGATGAAAAGTGAATTCAACCAAATGCAAAAAGATGTATTCCATTATGTTTGGGAGCTTGAATGCACAATCCCTGAAACGGCAGATGCTTTGAACACCACTACTGGTAAAGTTATTTCAGCAAATCGAGGCATCAAGCGAATTATTGATAATCATAAGAGGCTAATACTTCAAACAGTTTAAAATGAAGCCCCTATAAAAGGGGCTTTATTTTTGCAGTATAAATATTAAAAATGTAAATTCTAAAGAGGTTCCCTTAATGTATGTAACATCAATTCAATCAAAAGTTCATAAATTGAATTTTTCAATCAATCGCGCTGATTATAATGATTTTGAAAATTATGTTAAGTTATTAAATTCATCATCAGATGTTTTTTATTATTGCGACAGTTTTAATTCAGGTTATGCATTGGTTATTTCATCTGATTTTGATTCTGCAATTAAATTAATGGAAAATTTCAAAATTCAAAACGGCACACACATTGATGGCGCTAATTATTATGCTTCTGGCAGACAAGATGAGATAACCAAATATGTAGCTAATTTTCATACTAAAGTAGCCGCTCAGGAATTTTTTGATTATCTCAATGAATTTAAAAGCCCAGAATTTAAAGGCGTGTCATCAGTAATCAGGAATTCTGTTATTTATTTCTGTGCTTCTCAGACATCAGGTTATGATATTGGTAAAAATTTTGAAGAAAATTATTTGAGTCGCATTCTTCAAAAGATCACTGATGAGCCACCCAAAACAATTCATCCAATTGATGATGAACAAAAAATTTATGATTTCAAAGAAGAAATTGTTCCCTCAGAAAATTCAACAATGAACAAGATTTTCAGCATTTTTAAGGTCAATTCAAATAATACTGATAATAATAAAGATAACTAACTTATGGGAATTTAGTAATTATGTCTTGGTATAAAAAGTACAAAATTGTCAGTAAAGATAAGGTTGAACATTTCAAGTTTGCACCTGATACTAGTTTGATTTCTGCTCCTGCTGTATCTGAAGATTCTCCTTCAGTGCAAGAACCAACTGTTGAAAATCCACAAAACAATAATTTGCAAATTGAACAAGGCATAAATTTTAGAGATGAAATACTTGCAAATTGCTTGGCTTACATTGAGCAAATCAAACCAAATTTTGTACCAAATGAATCCATGACTGATGCAGAAATTGTAGCATTGAATGAAAATTTTGTAAATACAATTTCATCTTTTGTTCGTAAATCAAATAAAGAAATTGAAAATTATAACATCGCAAATCCAAATAATAGAATACAAATTATTTCTTGGAACGATTTAGGAATTCAAAGCCCAACTTCTGGTGTCATGAGAGGCTTGCTTTTGCCATTCGCTGGTATGGGTAAAAAAGACAACGAGAATCAGGATGCGAATCTTCCAGCGCTGGTTAACTATATTCAGAACATTTTAGCTTCTAATAATATTACCGATGATGAAGCTGGTGCTAAAATGCTTGCAGATTTCGCCTCCTCTGATGATCATCCTGATGTCAGAATGCTTGTCAATGAATACTATGCTAAAGTTGGAAGACAAAATTTTCATAATCTTCTAAGATCTGCTGGATATTCAAAGCTCGCCGATGAATTTTCTAAAATTCCCGATAAGGAATTAAACTATAAAGAATTCTTCAAAAAGAAACAAGGCGCGAAAGTCCTAGAAGATGAGGTGTTTGGACAAGATTATGGTTTGGACACTAGATCCGAAGCAGAAAGGCAAATTCTGTCCATCTTCAGAGCTGTTGATTTGCAACCAATTCCAGCTGAAATTAAAATGCCTTCTGCAAAAGTCAAAAAAGGCTCTAAAGAAATTAACACAGAATTTATGTGCGACTTTTTATTGCCCTGTGAGGTTCTTAGAGGCTGGAATAAAGATGGCTCTCCTATCATTGAATCACAAGTTGTGTTTGTAGGAGAATATTTCGGGTGGTATGGTTCTGACTACGAATCAAAAACCTCAATGAAAGAAGAACTTGAACCGTTCCAAGCTGTATTGTCGGGCAATGATGTAATCTTTATTTCAAAAGATGATTTCGCTGCTGGAGCTAATGCCCTCAAATTAATTAACCAATTGGAAGCTAAATCAATCATTTTTAAAGGGGGCAAGACAAAACAATTAGTAGATTCTTGGCTCTCTGAGAACAAAGGCAAAGTTGACCAAACAACTTATCAGTCAATTGAAGATAGAACTAATAAATTATCACCCGAGCAAGCTATCACTAGAGCTGCTATGCTTCAATTGCAATTCAAATTTGGTGAAATCGCGCAGTTTTATCAAAATTATGCAAATCCTGAAAATCAAGATTATCAAAATCTTGTCGTGTCATTATACGATCAATATAAAGTGCTCAAAGCTCAATCAGATGATCTAAACAAAAAAATTAGAGCCCTACAACATAAGAGTAAAATTGAAGCTTCAAACTATAACTGGAATGACACAATAAGCAAATCAAAAGATGCTGATCAAATTGAAACTTTAATGGAACAATTAAGAGAAGTCAATTATAACATTAGAAAGGTGTATGTTGATAATGAAAAGGTTAAACAAATCAAAAAATCTCACACCAATTCTTTGTTAAATAGCCCAGATTATCAAGCAAGATTAAATGAATTACAAACTCTTTATGATCTTTTAGAACAAGGCAAAGATCCATTGCCAAATGTTGAAGCTCCAATAGGAAGAAAGGTTGCTGAAATTTGCAACAACAGTTTGGCTGGGTTAGGTGTATCATTAACAAGACAAACTAAACAACAAGCAAAAGAATTTAAACCTATGATTGTAACAGCTTTGAATAAATTTAATAGAATGTTTAAAACCAATTTTTTGGATTTGATTATTTAAATTATTTAGGGGCTTGTTTTCCTGAGCCCAAAAAAGCAGGATTTTTTGGTAAAGCATTATTATTTTGTTCTTGTATTTTTTGTTTTGCATTTGGTGAAAGATTCGCTTGAGCAACAAAATCACTAAGATATTTTTGAAGTTCAGCGTTGTTTCTCACAGTGAAGCCTGCTTGGAATGGTCTGCCTTCTGCGTTATAAGCTGTATTCTTAATCACTAAATTTACAAAAAAACCGCCAGGTATTCTTTGTGCAGTTGTTCCTGGGTAATCCTTAATTGTTTTCATGATTTCATCATCCAATGTAATTGGGCTGCCTTTTTCATTTGCTTTAATGTTATTATTAACATATTGTACCATCCAAGCGTACAAGGTATTGCCCAATTGTTCTGAAATTTGTCCACTTTGGAATAAATCAAAAATTCTGTATTGCAGGTCTTTCTTAACCTGTTCTTTATTTTGATATTTTGCAAATAATTGACCAGCCAATTGAACCATTTCTCTATAAAGTTGGCCTTGCAATCTTTCTTCATTTTTCATGCGTTCAAAGTCGCCACGAGTGTCTCTTCTAAGACCCATTTCATCTAGTTGTTGTTTCAGATAACGTGGTAAAATAGATTGTTGATCTAAACTTGCACTGTATTGGCGAGGCTGGCCATTTGAATCAGGATAAACAAAACTAAAGTTATCATCAGAAATTTTTATTTGAGAAATCAACTGTGGATTCAATTTAACACCAGGATTGTTTACACCGTCTGTACCAAAATTTACAGGTATAACACCAGCAAGCTGACCAGAATTATAAATCCCAAAATATGTATCGTCGAGTTGCTTGATGGTTGTTTGTGCAGTGACTATTTTTTTTGCATTTGCAAATTTTAATTTATCAGTATTAGGAAAAGTGTACCACATAATTTACAAATTAACCCCAACTTTTATCAAAACCTACAAAATTAATCATTCAAAAATTAAATTTAAAATTTGCACACAAGTGTAAATCATAAAGATTCTATAAATATAATTCAAAGCAGATAAAAACTTTTTCATAAAAAGATTATACCCAAAAATGAAATTAAACGAGTTGATAAAATTTTTAGAACAAAATCATAAATTTTCACATGAATCTTGGCCAGTGTCAAATTACATTAAAAAAATAGATGATAAGAATTTCGGCATTTATAATCAAAATGATTCAATAGTTGAAACTGTTGAAAATTTAAATTCATTACCCCAAGAAGGTTGGCAGTGTTTCAATGATAAAGAAAAACAAAATCTAATTGATATAAAAATTGGTAGAATTTGCCAATCGTTTGATCAATAATGAGATAAAATCATGTCTATTGTAATTGTTGAATTTAAAAACAATGATAACAATAAAGACCAAAACATAGAATTGATGTGGTCTTGTATGTGCCTTGTTAGAAGTTTGAAAGATTTACCACTCATGTGGAAACTAACTATGCCTTTTCTTGAATCTATTTCAAACTATTGGAATATCAAAGAAATAGATGTGATTTTGCAGAATAAGTTTCTTGATACCAGCCTGGATATGACCAGCATAAAGCCTATTTTAATTTGCGAAAAGCAAATTTATCCTGTTGACCTTACAAACCTACAATAATAAAACTCCAGAAAGGAGGATAAATGAATGGAAACCCTTTCAAGATTGCTGTTCACAGCATTGGGTGCTTTATTCATGTTTATGATTATGTATTTAGTACTTCGAAAAGATTTTAATGATGAATAAAGGGGGCCCAAAAGCCCTCTTTTAATTTGTCAATTCACTATAAAAGTTCGATAATAAAATAAAAAGGTTTACACTTACATGAAAAACGAAAGAACTTTACTAGTATTTGTGATGTTAATTTTTATGGGGGCTAGTTTTTTTGCTGGCTATAAATTTTCGCCCGGAAAAACAACACTAGAACAAAAAGACCAAAAAATTAAAGAGCTGGAAAACACAATTGTACAACAACAAATAAGCAGCTCATACATTATAAAACACATGGCTAATAATCCTGCCATGCAGAATTTAAATAACAATAGGAATAAAAATGCACACTAAATTCAAGCTCCCATACTCATTCGATTCATTAGAACCAATCATAGATAAAGAAACTATGCAGGTTCATTACGATAAGCATTACAATACCTATTTAACAAATTTAAATGAGAATCTAAAACATGCCCCCTCTTTAATGGTTATGAACATCTTTGATCTCATGGCTCAAGTAGAAAAGGTAAATACTAAAATTCAATCCGCAATTAGAAATAATGGGGGCGGTGTAATTAATCATAATCTTTATTGGGAAATTCTAACTCCAGGTGGTAGAAATAAACCAGAGGGCAAATTACTTGATCAAATCAATAAGGATTTCGAGAGTTTTAATAAACTTAAAGACGAAATGATCCTTGCTGGTAAAAACAGATTTGGCTCAGGATGGGTCTGGCTTGTTAAAGATGGTAGCAAATTAAAAGTTTGTTCCACTGCCAATCAAGACAATCCACTCATGGGAGAAAAAATTGCTGGCTGTTCTGGTATCCCTGTATTAGGAATTGACGTTTGGGAACACGCTTACTATTTAAAATACCAAAACAAAAGAGATGAATATTTAAACAAAATTTGGGACGTCATAAATTTCGAAAAGGTAGAAGAAATTTATGAAATGATCGAAGATAAATAATGTTTATTGAAGAATTGATGCCCAGTTTGAGAAATGATTGCACAATTTATAGAAAAGATGAAAAGAAAGTTATTTTCTTAAAATTCGAAGATAGTAAAATCCTCAAACGATTTATGCTTGGAGATTTAATCACAGACTGGGCACATTCTCAAATAAATGACGAAGATTTAATTAAAAATGATTGGCAAATTTATTAAACCAATTCTCTAATTAGTTCATTACCAGCATACAAGAAATTTGGTCGCCCAGAAACATCAGGCACAGCAGTGTTCAAAATGTCAATACCCATTCTGTCATATAAAGTTACAAATACATCTTTATAATCAATGGGTCTTTCATCTGGCTCTTCTCCAAATCGTGTGGTAGAGCCAATCACTTGTCCGTGACGCATTCCTCCACCAGCAAGCAGAGCAAAGGAAGCTCTAGGCCAGTGGTCTCTACCACCATCTTTATTAATCTTAGGGGTGCGACCAAATTCTCCCCAAACAACAACTGAAACATCTTTGTCCAATCCCCTTAAATGTAAATCATTAACCAAGGCCGAAACCGCACTATCAAACATTGGAAGATAATTTTTTAATTGACCATAATTATCATTATGATAATCCCATCGGCCATAGCCAATCGAAACAAACTTCACTCCAACTTCAACCAATCTCCTAGCAGCTAGAAATTGATCATTAATCATTGGCAAACCATCATCAACAGGAGTAAGTCTTCCAACTCCATAGTTAGCCCTAACAGATTTATTTTCTTTTGTTACATCTAAAGCATCTACCAACTTGTTTGATGTCAAAATTTCGAAAGCTTTGTCATTTAATTTATAAACACCACTGAGATTATCAATTGTTCTCCTGTACCTGTCCAATGAACTCAAAAGTTGCCTTCTGTGAGCTAATCTGTCCAGAGTAAGATCTTTCAAAACCATATCTTTCATCATTTCGCCCGATGTTTGCATAGCACTGTAACCTAAACCTAAAAACCCTGCATCACCAGGATCTGCCCAAGGCATGTGTCCTGCCTTGCCCTGCAAAGCCACAAAAGAGGCTATTGATGGGTCTCTTGGCGGATCCAAACGAGATACTACACTTCCCATACAGGGGGCTTTATTTTGATTAAATTCTTGAACAGAATACCCACTCATACAAATGTGTGAATCATGTTCATCTTTAGTGCCTTTCAAACTTCTTATTATGCTAAACTTATCCATCATGGAAGCTATTTTAGGTAAATGCTCACAAATTTCAATGCCAGAAACTTTTGTTTTAATCGGTGAAAATTCTCCGCGAATGTCAGAGGGAGCCTCAGATTTCAAATCAAACATGTCCAAGTGAGGAGGACCACCAGGAAGATAAATCATAATCACAGATTTAGTTGCAGACACACCAGCACTTTCTAAAGCCAAAGCTTCAGATAAAGAAAGACCACCCAAAGCCAAGCCCCCAATTTTTAAAAATTCGCGCCTTGATACTTTGTCGCAAAAAGAATTAGATGATTTACCGTAGATTGATAACATGATTATATATTCTATTACAATAGAAAATTCCTCTATAAAAATCATACTAAAATCTTTTCAAACACACTATAAAATCAAGGTGCATCGAATAGTTTTTCGAGTAAATATATCTTTGTAACACACGATAATAGAAATGAGGATCAACTTGTATGTCACGAGAAGTTTTGGTATTAAATAGCGATTATGAACCGCTCAACATTTGCAATCTTCACCGTGCAATCAAGTTAATTTATAAGGAAAAAGCTGACATCCTTCATTATTGCGGCGAAGAACTTGAAGATTTCGAGTTTATCTACGACGGAAGTGGAGAAGATTTTGCTGTACCAACTGTAATTAGACTCAGATTCCAAATCAAACGCCCAAGACCTGTGGCAAGAGTAAGCCGAAGAGGAATTTACATGAGAGATAATTATAAATGTCAATACTGCGATTCATCATCAGACCTTACACTTGACCATGTAATACCCAAAAGATTGGGCGGGAAAGATACTTGGGAAAACTTAGTCACTTGTTGCAGAAAATGCAATGGTAAAAAAAGTGACAAACCACTAGAAAATTGCGGGCTCACACTGAAGAAACAACCAAAAGCCCCCAAATATAATTCATCATTAAGTTTTTCGAAATTCTTATTCGGAAAATCACAAGATGTTTGGAGATACTACCTACCCGATGAAACTGAAACGGTAGCTTGGAACTAGGAGAATAAAATGTTCAAATACAAAATACTTCAGTTGGGAAATGTTTCGGAAGGCGAAGTTTGCCATAATTATGCTACAGCATGGCATCATGCTATCCTTAAAGCTAAAGAATTAATGCAAAACAATTGGAAGGCTGTATCAACTGAATGGCTTGACATAAAAAAGCCCCTTAACATAATTTTAAATAATAATGAAGCCGACATACTTCAAATTGTAATTGTCAGAGCTTGAAATGAAACTTACAAAACTTAATTGTGGAGAATGCGGTATCATAAATAAAATTGGGGGCGCTAATAAAAACAGATTGTCAGAACTTGGTTTTAATCCTGGCACAGAAATCAAAATGATTTGCTGCGGTTGTTTTGGTGGCCCCCTTAAAGTTAATTGTAGATCATGCGACTATGCTCTCAGAAGAGACGAAGCAGATCAAATTGATGTAAATAAAATCGCACAACAAAATCAATCTATCAAAGATAACCCCTATTGGTGGTATAAAGATTTATAATAGCCCAAGTGGTGAAATGGTAAACACAGCAGACTTAGGATCTGCCGCGAAAGCTTGGAGGTTCGAGTCCTCTCTTGGGCATAAAACAGCACTCACCTACGCAATAAATTACCGCTAGTGTTTTGCGAAAGTCGTATAATGGTTATTACCTCAGCCTTCCAAGCTGATGACGAGGGTTCGATTCCCTTCTTTCGCTTTTTAAAGGAAAGTAATAAATGAAATTAGATAAAGCAACTTTACTCAGTAAAAGAAGAAATATTTTTTCAGAAAATGGAGAAGATGGTATTTTTGAATATTTATTTGAAATTTTCAACATAAAATCAGGCACTTTTTGTGAGTTTGGAGCGTGGGATGGTATTCATGGAAGCAACACTTACAATTTGCTGAAAAATCATAAATTTTCAGGCGTAATGATTGAAGCAGATAAAAATAAATACAGATTACTTGAAAATTTAAAATCACAACACCAAAATTTGGAAATAATTAATACCTATGTAGATTTCGAAGGCCAAAATAAGTTGGATAACATTTTATCGAAAACTAAACTTCCTTTCAGTTTTGATTTATTATCAATAGATATTGACGGATATGATTATTATGTTTGGAAAAGCTTTACTAATTATAAACCAAAATTCGTAATTATTGAAATTGACAGTGATGTGAAACCTGGCGATTATTCAATATATTCTAAAAAAAATAATACCCCCACTGGATTTTCAGCCGTGTGTGAATTAGGTATCAAAAAAGGATATTTTCCCATTTTTCACTCTGGTAATTTATTATTTGCAGACATTAATTTGTTATCCAAGTTTGATTTTAAATTAAATCTCGACATAAATCATCTTTATTGTGATCCTAAAATTTTTTATTATTAATTTACCCAATAATTTAAATTCTTGTTTGAAACCCCCTATTAATTTAAGGGGGCTTTTCTATACTAAAACTATAAACCAATTCTATAATTTCGAGGGACAAATTTTCGCCCAGAAAAATTAATCCCAAATTTCATCATAAAAAGAGATAATAAAATTATGACTGGAAAAGAAGCAATAGATAAATTAAAAGAGGGCTACACTTTAAAAAGAAAAGATTGGGACTCAAACCAAAAATGTAAAGCCTTTTTCAGTGATAATAAAATAAATCCTGAATTTGTTCCAGAAGAACCTAAATACAAAGATTACATCAGTTTTTATGATGCATTAGATAACGGAGATTTCCTCGAAGATGATTGGGAGATACACGAATGGGATGATTCAGAAGAAATCCGCCCGGTTACCCAATTAGCAAAAGAAATCATAGAAGATTACAAACAAGCTGTAAATAATGGCGAAATAGTTAAAGGATAAAATTTATAATGATTACCGAAGAAGCGCTTGGTTATTATTTTCTTTTTGCATTTGTACTTACACTTGCTTATTGGCACTACATAGCTATTTTTATCACTATCATAATTTTATTGCGCCAATACATTAAACATTTAAAAAAGAAGAAGAAAAATGGCAAAATTTAGATTCACCTTATTTATTCACACTAATGCTGAACCAAAGATTGAGAACAACAAATGACAATTAACGATTTTAAACTCTGCTACTTCAAAGATAATTTCGCCTTCTTCACAAGCGATTTCGAAAATCAAACAGGAGACGACTGGAATGATGCCCCCTTTGATTGTAACGCAGGAACACCCTATGACCATAAAACAATTGTATTCAAAATCGCTCTCTATGGCGATTTTTCGAGCGCACAAGATCACCAATACGCAAGACCAACAAGTGTAGATAGAATTAATATTGGTTACTTACCCTGGCTTGATAATGGATGGAACTCTGGCACAACATGGACAATTCATGGTGGAATCACTTATTTAGAATTTATTAAACACTGCGATAAACATAATTTGAATTATTATGTCTGCCAAAAAGAAATTAATGAAACGATAATTAAAATAGATGAATTAAATAAACAACTTTCCCTGAATTTCGAGGACTAAAAATACCATGCCAAAATACAACCTAAACTTATCTTTTCTTATAGATATAAATGCAGAAATCGAAGAAGAAATCTCAGAAGAACAAATGGTACAATTACTCCAAGAACTATACCAAAAAGATAGAACCGAATGCTCAGAATCTATCCGCTATTGCCTTGTAGATGAAAAGGTAGATTATAAAATAATAATACAAAAACAAAACCCCCAATAAAAAAGGGGGCTGTTCTTTTTTAAATTTCGAAAAAATCGCCCGAAAAATCAATTCCATGAACAAATACAATCTATACAAAGAAGACCTGAAGGTAGCAAAACAAATAACAAATTCCTATGCCAAAACTTACAGCATAGGAATCAAAATGTTCCCAAAAGAAATACAAAACGCAACACACTCCCTATACCTATTTGTAAGACTAACAGATAACATAATAGATGAAACAAATAAAACAATAGAAGATGCAAAAATAGAACTAACAAATTGGATTAATAATTGGAACCATTATTATTACCACAACACACACGAAAATCCAAGCTATAGACTACTCAAACAATTAATAACAGATTACCAAATACCAATTAAATTAATTGATGACTTTAATAACTCAATGATTAGAGACACTAATCAAAATAGATACGAATCATACCAAGAACTTAAAGAATACATGCATGGCTCCGCTGAAATAATCGGACTCATAATGGCAAGAATACTAGAAGCAGACCCGCATGACTACGAAGCCGCAAAAGCACTCGGAGAAGCTTTCCAATTAACAAACTTTATTAGAGACATAAAAGAAGATTACCAAAAAAGAAATAGAATCTACATACCAAATAACATTCTAATTAAACACAACTCTTCTCATAAAGACATAGAACAACTCACACTAACACCAGAACTCCAAAATACACTCAAATACATAATTAATTACAATAGAACACTCTACCACCAAGCAAGACAAGGAATACACTCAATACACCCCAAAACACAATTCCCACTACTACTTGCAATAAACCTCTATGAAGCAATACTAGATAAAATAGAAAAAGAAAATTACAACATCTTTAATAAAAGAATTCAAACAAACACAATAGATAAAATAATTGTCTATTGGAAAACAAAACTCAAATTCAAAATTTCGAAGAGCAAATACTATTATAAGACAATTAAGAATTTCGAGAATTTCGAAAACAATTCACAATAGAATTAAAAATAAAAAAAGGGGGTCTCAAACCCCCTTTAATAATATACCCAAATTAGAATAAAATTTATCATTATCTATACACTCTTTACCCCAATACACAGAAACAATACTATAAAACATGCCATGATAACTTTTAGTAAACATAACATCATAACCACCATAAACAGGAAATGATTTATGACCTAACTCAAAACAACCATGACATACCTCATAAGCCCTCTTTATTAATTCCGTTTCATACAAATTGTCAACAATAAAAGTAAAGTAAGGACTCGTAAATCCATTATCGTGGTAGTGACCCTGACAAGACCAAATCGTAAATAACCAATCACTCCTATTACACTCTAACACAAAATTCCTGATTTTCGAGTCTAGCTCCACAACATCGAAATCAATATTTCGAGGATCCTCAATACCCAAATCAATACAGAATTTCGAAAGATTATCTAACATAATTAATCTATTATCCCTATAACAATAAATCAATTATAAAACAAAAAAGAGGGCCTTAGAGACCCTCTTTTTATTAGTATTAAAAATGTCTTAAAACTCGAACGCTTGTAACCAGCAAAACTAGAATGAACTATCAGAAAATGCCAATCTGAATATCTCAAAAAGAATTCAATTTTTTTATTTTTTGATTTATCTCAATGCAGGAATTTTTATTTTCAACCAGCATAGAAATCATCTTTCCCAGATTATGCAACCAACTTTTTACAGTGGATAAGTTACAATAATTTACTTAAATTTCGAGCACAACTTTACCTGCTTTTTACGAGGAAAAATTACAAAAAAATTAATAAAATGGGGGCTTGAGGCTAAGTCTGAATTTCGAGTGGAGACAGGGTGGATACTTGGTGGTAATTACATTCCAAATTTCGAGCATTAGAGTAAGAGTAATAGAGTATGAATAAAAAAATTGGGGGCAATGTATCGTGCGAGGTATGGTTAAGCCCCCTATTTTTAATTAAGAATCTAAAATTCCGTAAAAAACAGGCCCTCTTTTTAAAATATTCAATTTTTCGAGGCTAACTGCGCCCCCTTTATTATCGTACCTCTAACCTCACACTAGCACTCCATTTAGCCTCACTTATTCTAAAATTTCGAATAACTCATAAAAAGGGGGCTTTTTCTGGGCTAGAGTCTCCACTGTGTCTCCACTGGATCTTTAGAGGGCCCCCTTTTTATTTATCTATTACATTATCGTATGTTTCCGCGGATAATGGCACACTAATAAAAATAAATAATTAGGGGGCCGCCTTTAGAGAAAGGAGAGCAGCCAATGCCATTAGGTTGCTCCCTTTATTATCGTATTAGAATTTCGAGTAAAGTATTAATAAAAGGGGGTTCTCTAATGTATGTTAACAGAAAGTATTCTTTCTGTTAATGCTTGCTAACAGAAACTATCTTTTCTGTTAATGTGTTTCGCCCTCTTATTTTATTTATTTAAAATTTCGAGTTAGAGTAGTGTGTTTTTCGAGTATTTCGAGCTATAATATACTGTTGGTTCTCATGGGCCTCTTGCTATTAGAGGTCACACTCTAATGGGTTTATGGGGTTTATCCAACTTGGTTTAATGATTATCGGATAGTAAAAAAATAAAATCTATTTTATATCTATTAATCTAATGATGTCAGATAATTAAGAAGACCAAGTTGATTAGAGGTAATACTTTAATCAACAAAAGGGGGCTGGAGTATTACAGCCCTAGCCCCCTTATTTTGGAATTATGAGAAAAAGGAAAAAATAAAAATGAAGAATATTCTTTGTTCTTTGGCTGCACTCACATGTGTTGCCAGTGTTGCTATGGCCGATGATGTCGTTCTTGGCACTTCAGCTACAGTTAAGTTGGACAAGCCAACTTCCACTTGGGTCAACAGTGCTTATGTAGGTGCTGTTCGTGACACTAAGACTAACAAGGACACTGCTGTTGTTCTCTGGGATCTTCCTCAGGTCAAGGCTCGTGTTCTCACTGTAGAGCTCAAGCCTGTTGTGGGCGCTTCTTTCGGTAATACAGCTCGTGAGGCTTCTCTTGTTGCTGGTGTAGCTGTTCCTGTTGCCAATGTAAAGGGCACTCAGTTTTCTGTTGTCGGCACTGTAGGTGTTGGAGAGAACTGGACCCGCATGCCTAACGGTAGCATTGGTCTCGTAGCTCGTCGCTGAATTTCGAGTCAGTGATAGATTAAAAGGGGGCTTTTCGAGGGCCCCCTTTTTGATTTTCGAGTAAGGAATAATTTATGAGTAGTAACAAGTTTAGGCAAATGAGTTTGCTTTGTTTGGTATTAGGCTTCATGTCTATAGCTGCCTCTATTGCGATCTGGTATTTAACAGGGGGCAAAACTCCCGAGCTCCAGGCGCACGGTGAGAGGTTTGGGATTTTCGTGGGTCTTTGGGCCCCCACTTTTATGATCCTCTCTAATCGTTTTGATAGATATGCAGACAAGGCATTGCAAAAACTCTAATTAGAGGGCCCCCTTTTTGATTTTCGAGGTTATTAACAGAAAGTATTCTTTCTGTTAATGCTTGCTAACAGAAACTATCTTTTCTGTTAATACATTAAAGGGGGCTAAGTTTTTGATTTTCGAGATAATTAAATTTCGAGCAGGTTAGAGTATGGGAGTATTGTAAATAATTTTATTATGAATACAAATGATTTACTTCAAACTATGCTAGAAGTTGTTAAGTCTCTTGAAAGTAACAACTACATTAGAGAAGCTGATAAAGTTTCTAATTTAATGATTAGAGTGGCCCAGGGATCCAAGTGGTATGACCCTAGTGGAAAGTTTTATGAAATAGGCCGCAGAATGAAGCAGCAAGGACAAACTGTACCTGGGTTAATTGGCAATGCGGTTGTTGGTGATCTGCAGCAGTCTTATAAGGGCTTAATGCAAAATCAATCGCCTGTTGCATCGCCTGAGAATGATGTTAATCAAAAGGTTCAATCTCTTGCAAGAAAACCTGTGAGTAATGATCAAGACATGATTAGTAGACTTATGGAAATTGGTCAGGTTTCAGGTAATAATAATTTAGTAGCTGCTATAGATTTATATAAAAAAAATGGGGGCGGGTTTGATGCCCCCAAATTATCAAGATTGCGCCATAGAGCATTGAACCACCAAGGGGCTTTAAATACGACTTGGATGCAACTGTATATGCAACAACCTTGGGGTACTTATCCAGCTATAGACAAATAAATCTTTTCGGCCTCCCACCTAGCAAAGCCTTATTTTAAGCCCCCTAATTTTATACTAAAAAAGGGGGCTTAATCTATTATAGTATTCTTTAGAGTGAGGTATTTGAATGGATTTCGATTTCAAGCTTTCTGGCACCATGGATGTTGATGTAACCAAGTACAAGGTTTTCAACGAGACTCAGGAAGGTGTGTTTGAGTGGGAGGCTGACGGCAAGCTTTACAACTTGGTATTGGCTGTAGAGGTGTTTGACATGGAGTGTAAGGAGACCTCTTATATTGTTGGTGATGACAATTTGAGTGAAGCTGGATTTAACATCTACGACTACTCAGACATTCAGTGGGAGTTGAGTGATAACGTTAGTGAAATTTCGAATGAAGGGATTAAAATTAGTGAGCTCAACTAATTTGTATTTTTTCCATTGCGCGGGTGGGTTTGATGTAGATGCCTCTCTTAAAGTGGGGCGTGATTATATGCATTCGCCCGTGAGTTTTCATTTGCCCGATGGCAGAGTAGTGGATCTATTCGTTGGCTTGAGAGTAGTGAATCCTGATGGCTCCGAAGAGTATCTGCATAAGACAGAAGATTTCGAGCGGCTTGGTTTCTATGACCAGGCATATGAGGCACTTGAATTTATTCCTGATGATGTTGAGAATGAAGATTTCGAAGAAGATTATTCTGATAAGAAAGTGGAGTTCGTTAGAGGGAGTGTAAAAGAGTTTCTTGGATTGACAGATCTACAGATGGAGAGAATTGAGCAGAGGATTAAAGAGGATAAAGAAAAGGGGGCCATTTGAGCCCCCTTTGTCATATGGTATAATTAAAGGGGGCCAAAATTAGTTTTTCGAAAATCGAGGTGGATTTTCGGTTTCAAGGCTAGCAAAGCCTTATTTCTATACTAAATTTCGAGTTAGCCCCCTTTATTCTTATCTTTAAGTGAGGTTAAAAAATTATGTCTTTCACTACACCTGGTACCATTGAGTATCGATTGGTTATCGCGCAAGTTGCTATCGTTGGAATTGCCTTTGTTCTCCTGGTTGCCAATAAGCTCCCAATGAAGTGGGCAGAGAATTTCTATAAGTTCTCAAACTATCTATTCTTTGGTTGGTTGATTGGTGGCAGCATTGTAAACTGGGTCATCACTGGTAATTTAGGCTTTATCATCTCTTATGTATACCCATACATTGCTATTCCTATGCTTGCTTCTAGTATCATGTTTGGATATAAGAACTGGCGCGAATTGAGACAGATGAAGCGAGCAGCTGAGGTATAAAATTGTTTCGGCCTGGAGCTTAGCAAAGTCTTATTTTTATACTAAAAAGGGGGCCCTCTTCTTTATCTATGAAAGGATTTAGATTATGCCCCCAACTGGTTATTACAAACGTTTACTACCCGACACTATGTCCCATGTGAGATTTGCTTTCACACATTCACCAATTATAGGCCTGCAGATAATTGACCCCTCATATACATTAGAGGTACTATCAGAGAGTTCAGATCCCTGGGCAAAATGGTACAGTGATAAAATAAAAGAGGGGGCAATTGCTGTAGGTATAATGCCCGAAGATCTATCGCTGAATACTAAGGTCTGGGCCCCGAGCGAATTGTTTATGAGGTCTTAAAATGCAAACTTTAGCAGCTATTGTTACTGCAGCTCTAACAGCTATCATCAATTTAATCCATCCAGAACCAAGATTTGAACCCGATGGGTATGATCTGTAAGACATCCAACTTGTAAGTAATCCTTACAAGTTGCCCCAACTTTTCGGCCTCCCAGCCAACAAAGCCTTATTTTTATACTAAAAAGGGGGCTGCCCTCTTTATTAGTATCTTCTTACTTTGAAAGGTTTCTTCTTATGGCAACTCGTTCTCTTATCGGCATGACCAAGCCTGATTCCACCGTTGATTACATCTACTGTCATTGGGACGGCTATCCTGAGCATCATCTTCCTATCTTGGAAAATCACTACATGGATGAAGACACCATCACCGACCTATTGTCTATGGGATACTTGAGTTCTCTCGCTGAAAACATTTCCGCCCCCGAAGATACCGAACACACATTTGAAAATCCCCAGAAGGATGTTTGTGTATTCTACTACAGGGATAGGCAAGAAGGTTGGGAACATACTAAAACCAGGAATGTCTCCTATAATGAATATATGAAGCCCTCTTTTGGAGATAATGTTTGGGCTGAATATAAATACTTATTCCAAGATGGAGAGTGGCAAGTGTTTGAAATAGAAATGGAAGAGGAGGCAACAGCATGACAGGCTCTTTAGTAAATCACTTAATGGATAGAACAATTCCAGCAACCCCAGAAATTGGCATGGGTGTAACTCAGCTTGGTTGGTCAGACCGCCATGCATTTACTGTAATTGATATTCTATCCCCAAAAGAAATCGTCGTGCAAAGAGACCACGCAAAGAGGGTTGACAAGAATGGAATGAGCGATAGTCAAACATGGGAATATGAAAGAAATCCCGAAGGCTGCATTTATCATCTTACACTTAGGAAGAATGGTAATTGGGTACAAAAGGGGTCTCGTAGAAAAAACTCCGATGGTTGGGCTATTGGCAGGAGAGAAGAATTCTTTGATTTCTCATTCTAAAGTAAAGCCCCCTTATTTATAATAACAGAAAGAATAGTTTCTGTTAGTGCGTGTTAAGTGAAAGTATCTTTTCTGTTAAGGCAATGAAAGTATCAAATAAACAGGGGGCAATCCTAAAGCAATTAGGACTAAATATAAAGAGGGCCAGGTTGAGAAGGAATAAAACAATGGTAACTTTATCTGATGAAGCAGGCATTAGTATTCCAACTTTGAGGGCTATAGAAAATGGGGATGAGGGAACATCAATTGGTGCATATCTCTCTGCCCTCTTTGTATTAGGTTTAGAAAAAGATCTCGCTAGAGTAGCCTACAAAGATGATGCTGGTAATACAATAATGGATTCTAATCTTGGAGAAAGAACAAAGAGGGGTAAATAAAATGGCTGTATTCAAATATGCTGATTTGTCTTTGGAGCATTTGAAACCAGAGACCCTTGATTATTTAAGGAGCATCGACTGTGTTGTTTGCAATTATTCTTTTCAGTATGGTGTGTTTGTTTATGTTACTGGCGATTATGCGTTTGACATGGAAGACCTGATTCCTAGCGACCTTTGTGAAGTATTCAAGTGGGCAAGGGAGCAAGATGTTATAATGATTAAATTCGATGAAGAGGGCTTTGTAGTAGATGACCTTCCACTCTACGGGAATAGGCTACCTGCTGATTTGGATGAGGAAAGAATTACCAGATGTTGTAGGTAGAAAATAGTTTAAGAAATTTATACTAAAAGGGGGCTAGGCGGGCGCTGTCCCGCCGACCAGCAAAGTCTTATTTCTATACTAAAAAGTGGAAGGGGATACTATAATACTATCAGGTGGGGTGAAGGCCACCGGGAGCCGGTTTTATACTAAAAACCACCGGCTCATCTTTACTATTGAAAGGTATAACTATGATTACTGAAACTTCCGTCCGCAACGTATCCACCATCGGCAATGCTGTCGAGGCTTCCTACACCATCGAAGATTCTGCCAAGATTTTCTCTATTCTCCGTTCCAACATCTACTCCGACAAGATTCTTGCCGTGATTCGTGAGTATTCGACCAACGGCTGGGACGGTCACATTCTTGCTGGCACTCCTGACCGCAAGTTGCTCATTACCCTGCCTACGACTCTGTCCCCTATTTTCAAGGTGCGTGACTTTGGCGTGGGTCTGTCTGAAGAGTCGGTGATGCACATCTACACCTCCTACGGCACATCGACCAAGGATTCGTCCAACGATTTCAACGGCACTTTTGGTCTGGGTTCCAAGTCTGCCTTTGCCTACGGCAACACCTTCGGCATCACCTCTTATTTCAACGGGGTCAAGACTCTCTACACCGCATACCTTGACGAAACCAACATCGGTAAGATTCGCAAGGAATACTCCGAGCCTACCTCCGAAGAGAATGGCGTTGAGATTGAGATTGCGGTAAAGACTGCGGACATTCGCCAGTTCAACGAGACTGCTTCGATGTTCTACCGCCACTTTACCCCAAGCCCTGACTTTGTCGGTGGCGACGGTACTGTTGTCTCTGCCATTGAGGATTTCCACAATCTGCCCGTGATGTTCTCTGGTGACATTTTCACTATCACGGCTCAACCGCAACCTTACTGGAAGCGACAGCCCTCTGTCGTTCGTATGGGCAATGTTGCGTATCCTATCAACCTTGACGCTCTGGCTTGGATAGATGACCGCAAGGACATTCTGAACAAGGGTCACGTTATCATTGACATTCCTATCGGCTCTGTTTCTATCACGGCATCCCGTGAAGCCCTTGAATACGACAAGCGTACCAAGGATTTCGTTATCAGTCGCATCTGCCACATTCACAATGAGATTCTGCGTCAAACGCAGGAGCAGGTAGATTCTCTGCCTACCTTCTGGGAAGCGGCTGTCAAACTGAACTCCCTGCGTGACCTTGACTCTTCCATCTCCAACAAGATTAACTTTAACAAGTGGAGCAACATCCGCTACACCAAGGGTACTGGTTATTACTCTACTGGCGTTATGCTGGATGACAAGTTTGTCCGTGATGAGATTTGCCAGAAGCATGGTGTTGCGATGAAATCCTTCACCTACTTTTCAAGCCCCCGCTTGTCTGGCTACCGTGTTTCGCAGATTGTACCTGACAACAACACGCTGTTTGTCATCAACCGTCCCGGCAAGGTGAAGAAGGAAGAGACAATGTGGAGGGTTCGTGGTGCTTACAATGCTCACAGGGGCAACAGCGACAACCGTTTGCAAGTCATTCTGGTGGAGTTTGAATCTGCGGACACCTCGGACGCTTTGCTCAAGGGCATCTTTGCAGGTACTCGGAATGTCTATCTTGAGAACTGCGACATTCTCAAGTATCAGTCCAACCGTTCGTCGGTTCGCCGTGCTACTGTGAATACCGACCTGTCGAAGACCAAGATTTTCACCTTCAATCGTGGCAATGATAAGACAACCAAGTCTAACAACTGGGATGCCGTTTCCAACGATGAGATTGCGAATGGTTCTGGTGTATTCGTTCGCATCAATGCCTACGAAATCGCTGGCGACACTTGCATGGGTTCGATGGAGCAGGTCAATCGTGTTCTGAACACGCTCGAAGCAATGAACATCACGACTGTTCCCGTGTATGGCATTCGTGACAGCGTCAATAAGATTGGTGCTGGTTGGGTATCCTTCCAAGACTGGGTGACCTCTGTAGTCAATAAGCACATTGACACAATGGGTCTCGCCGACAATCTTGCGGAATACATTGAGGTCACCAACAACCTGCACATTGGGAATCGGTCTTTCACCCCAAGCAAGGGTGGATGGGACTTGGGTTCCTACCTTCTGAATGATGAGTTTCCTGCTTGCGACTTGAAGCGGTTCGCCATTCGGGTTTGTGAGAACAATCAAAAGTTTGGCATCCTGCCAAAGATTGCACAACTCCGTGTCTGGTTTGTGGGAATCAAGGTTGGTAATACCGACATTCAGCAGGAACTTGCAAGCATTATTGCAAAGTATCCCGGCTTGTCCTTGATTCTTCACAATAACTGCAACGGTAGCGATGAGTTTCAGAAGGAAGAACTGATTCGGTATGTCCAATCTTTCAATAAGACAGACGAACAGAACTACTTTCGCATCGTAATGTAGTTAGATTTGCCAGAAGCCCCCTTATTTATACCTTTCAACCTTCACAACTGGGGCTTCTGGCATTATTTTGAAGAATAATACGATAATAAAGAAGGTTAAATTTCGAATTTCGCGGGGCAGGCCCGCCGACCAGCAAAGTCTTATTTCTATACTAAAAAGAGGTCATGCTCTCTATGATAGAAGAGACTTTGCTGACCGCAAGCGATTCAGAGTTTTATACTAAAAACCCAAGTATCCCCTATACTAGTGTACCTAACCTACAAGGAGAAAAACAAATGTCCGTAAACATCCAGTCCGCTATTCTTTCGCTCTCTGATGAGCATGGTGGCTCGCTTTCAATCATCGCCGACAACACTCGCCACGTTATGCGTAGCGAGAATCCTATGTTTGGTCAAGCCGTTGAGGCTTACCGCAATGAGGACTGGGATACCGTCCTCCGATACATGAACCCAGAGAAGACTGTTAAGCAGTACCTCTATGAGTTTGAAGACATCAAGGTTGAGAATGGTGCTGTCCTCTTCGGTGGCTCCGCTGTTCACTCCCTCTGCGTTGACCGCATCCTTCAGTTTGCGGATTCTAACTTCAATCCGATGCCTCTGGTTCGGTTCCTGTCCAAGTTGCAGAAGAACCCTTCCCGTCGTAGCGTTGAGGAACTCTATCGCTTCCTTGAGCGTAACGAACTGACTGTTACCTCCAATGGTAACTTCCTTGCCTACAAGGCTGTTCGTCCCGACTATCACTCTATCACCTCTGGCAATGTCAAGTTGCTTCAGGGCAAGGATGATGGCTCTGGTCGCATCTACAACGGTGTTGGAGAGACTATTGAGGTCTACCGCAACAATGTTGACGATGATGCCAACCGTGGTTGTTCCTACGGTCTCCACGCTGGTACTCTTGAGTACGCTCAAGGTTTCGGTGGTCGGGATGCGGTTCTCTTGATTGTTGAGATTGACCCCTCCGACGTTGTGAGTGTTCCTCACGACTGTGAGTGCCAGAAACTCCGTACCTCTCGGTACAAGGTGGTTGACATCTGCACCCAACGGCTTGACCTCCCGGTGTACGATTCCCGCTTCGACTCTGCTGGAGACGATGATGATTGGGATTCTTGGGATGACGATGACGATACCGAGTACTGCTCCGACTGCGAGTGCGAGGTAGATGGTTGCGAGTGTGAGGATGAGGATAACTTCCTCGCCTCCGAGGTGAATGTCAAAGACCTCATTGGTTATTTGTTCAAGAATAACTATGATGACTTGGCTCTGACTTTGGCTCGCAAGTTTGTTGATGTGGAGACTGTCGAATGGGCAGATATTCACAACATTGAAGGTGACATTGACTTCCTTCAAGAGATTGCCCAAGACATGGGCTTGACTTGGCGGTAGGTTAGGGGAAGAGTGGGGGAGCAATCCCCCACTCAAATATTCGAGGATTGTGAAAGAAAATCGAGTAATCCCCTCGCCAGCCGGGCCAGGCCCGGCGCTCACCAAAGCCTTATTTTATACTAAAAATCGAGTCGGCTCCTATGTTAGTATCAAAACAAAGAAATGGAAACAAAATGCCAAAGACTACTCTTCAATCCCTCATCCGTAAAGCGGTTGCTCCGTTGCAAAAGGCTAATCAGCCCTACAATCTCGCAGTAGTTCTCAAGAACCTCAATGCTCCTGCAGATTTTGTCATTGATGTTGACAAGGCAGAGACTCTTCTTGTCAAAGATTTCTATTTGAATCAAGGCGATTACGAAATCGACTTCATTGGCGAAGATGCTGTGTTTGCACCTGTTCTTATGGACAAGAGTGATGTTCAGCGTGTGCTGTATCCTGTGAATGTTGTACCTGCGAAGCGTCGCATCTTCTACAACTTCTGTAAGCCTACGACGAAGGGTCGTATCCGTGTCCCTGTTCGTGTGATGAGTCGCTTGGGTCAGCCCAAGACCTCTGTGTGGATGGTAAAGAAGGGCGAGGTTGCTCGCATCTATTCTCGTCGTCCTCGTGTGTCGCATCCGAATGAAGCAGAGAAGTATTCTATCGACTGCTACGGTAACCTCCTGTTTCTTGCTCCAAATCCCGAAAAGGATTATGCCTTCTCGGTCTCCCGTGGAGTCATCACCGCTTCGCCGGTGTAGTGGCAGGAGTTTTGGGGGAGGGTTGATGGTTCCCCTCCCCTTCTATACTAAAATTCGAAATTTCGTACTATAATCATGTAAATAAAAAAACGAGGTTTATTATGTCTGATACTGTAAAGCGTTTTACTTTTCACGAAACTCCCGGTCACGGTTATCTTGAAGTTCCTTTGGAGTTTCTTCGGGAACTTGAAATTTCGCAACTGATTTCTGGCTATTCATACATGGGCGAAGATGATAAGGGTGATACTGTCGTGTATTGCGAAGAAGATTGCGACATGGGTATTGTTTGCACTAGAATGGAACTAGATGGCATAAAATTCGAAATTGACGACGTTTTCGAGGAAGAAGAAGATGGTCGCTGGACTGACCAGTTTGATTCATTCGATGGTGACTTTGGTGACTATGGAGAACTGCCACAGAGAACTGATGGACTCGAAGAGTTTCTTGGTCTTGGAGAAGATGAAGAAGATTGGGATGAAGATGAGGAAGAAGAGGATGAGTAAGGGGGCTGGGCTCTAGCCCCCTTTTTTCGTTTTTCGGGCCAGGCCGGGATCTTGGCAAAGCCTTATTTTCTATACTAAAAATCACAACAGCATCTATAGGAGTATGACAATCATTCACTCTACTCCTCTTCTCTATGCTACAACCTCTACTGGAAAGACCAAGTACTGGCAGGGTCACACCTGTACTGACGGCAAAGATTATTTTACATTTACTACCTATTGTCAGAATCTGGGCAAAGTCGCCCCAAAGATTGAATCTGCCGATGACCTTGTTGCTCTAGAGGGTAAGAGTATTTCTAAGATTACACAATCTGCTTATGTTACTATTGTAGGAAAGAACATAGGTCGTAGCAATGAAACAACCCCAAATCTGCAATCAATACTTGAAATCACCTCTACATTTAAGACCCAGAAAGACAAAGGCTATCGTGAGATTGGTGAAGAGTGTATCAAAGATAATGTTCTACCAATGCTTGCTTATCCTCTTGGTGATAAAATCCACACTATTGACTTTCCTCTTACGGTTCAACCAAAGTTCGACGGAGTAAGATGTTTGACCAATGGTTCTAGAATGTGGTCACGCAGAGGTAAAGATTTTGACAATAAGATTGTATCACATTTACTTGGTGTTAAGTGTGGTGATTACATTGTTGATGGTGAGTTGATTCTCCCAGAAGGTTATCCTCTTCAAGATACTGTATCTGCCTGTAAGAAACATCGTGAGTTGTCATCCAAGTTACTTTATCGTATCTATGATGTCATCTGTGAAGAATCTTGTTATACAGACCGCTACGAGATTTGTCGTAAGATTGTTGAAGAGACTAATAACCCGCAGGTGGTTTTGGCTCCAGCACATACCGTGGAAACTCAAGATGAAATCTATCCTCTTCACGAAACCTTTGTCAAAGAAGGTTGGGAAGGTACTATGATTCGTTTGCACAACCACGGTTACAAGGTTGGTCAAAGAACAAATCAACTGCTCAAACTCAAAGATTTCCTTGAAGAGGAGTTCAAGGTGGTAAATGTGATTGATGGCAAGGGTAAGTTTGTGGGAGCCTGCATCTTCATTTGTGAAACACCAGAGGGTAAGACATTTGAAACGTCTCCTGTAGGCACTATGGAGTACCGTAGAGAACTTTTTGCAAGGAAAGATGAACTGATTGGCACTTATTGGACTGTACGCTTTCAAGCGTACACTAAAGATAAGATTCCGCAGTTTGGACGGGCTATAAACCAAAGGGATGCTGACTTACAAGGTTAGTTTTCAGATTTTTGACCCCCAATATAGAGGTATATTATTAATAAATAAATATTATATTAATAAGGGCATCCCAGGCTATTGCCAGCATGCCCCCTTTTTCCAGGAAAATTGTCTAGCAAAGTCTTATTTTATACTAAAATGCTCCTGAAGGTCTTTACTAGTATGAAGTCCATAGTTCATGTTAATCAGCATCACATCAAAGCCAACCACAAGAATGGCACCAATCTTCCTGTGATCACTATAAAACAAGGGGGCAAAACCCTGTATGCTTGGGGTGTGAACTTTACTGGATCAAGCCAACTCGAATATCATGAATGTGATCCTTTGTCTTGTGGGGCAAGAGTATGGATGACTACTAATGATCCTATAGTGTTGTTAGATGAAAATAATGAGCCATTTGATGGTATAAGTTTTTCTGAATTGCATACTAAAAATGCTTCTATAGTACTATAATAAAAGGTAAGATGTTTTAGAGGTTATTCAGATGACACTTAGTGAAGCATTGATTGAGATGAAAAATAATAAGGTTGTAAAAAGGGCTAACTGTAACACTACTTATTGTTTTGATTCAAATGTTAAAAAGTTTGGTATGATGATTAAATATAATCAACACGAAGGTGTTAAGTATGATATCAAATATTCAGAGCAAGATACATTTCGACTAAGTGCTGAAGATTTTCTAGCAGATGATTGGGTGATTGCTTAGGGCGGTTGGCGCAGTGGTAGCGCAATTCGTTTACACCGAATGGGTCGGGGGTTCGAATCCCTCACCGCCCATTTTCGGAAAGTTGGCAGAGTGGTCTAATGCGATTGTCTTGAAAACAATTGATGTCAAAAGCATCCGAGAGTTCGAATCTCTCACTTTCCTTTTGGATTTAAACTATGACACAAACAGAGGCAGAAGATATCAAAAAACAAATAGAAGGATTGAATAAAAGATTCGCTCCTATTAAGTTGAGTTTTGAAATATACAGAAATAATAAATATAATTCTTCAGAAGATAATTGGTTTGTTACAATTGTCTACAATTACACTGCTGATGAATGGATGGATTTTGTTAGTTTAGGTTTTAATTACTATGAAGTATGCGAAAAGCTTTTTGGTTTCGGATTTGGTTTGGAATCAGTGAAGGCATACCAAGAAGAACATGGCAATTTAAAGTTTTTGGCTCAGTAGCTCAATTGGTTAGAGCACTGCCCTGTCACGGCAGAGGTCGCGGGTTCAAGTCCCGTCTGGGTCGTATTCCAGCCTCCGGGGCTGGCAAAGTCTTATTTTATACTAAAAACTAAATATGGTTCTATAGTTAGTGAGGTAAGCAAATGACAGTAAGATACATTCTCAAGTGTTACAATGATTCGTGCGAAAACTTTTCAGGATTTGTTAACGAGCCTGAGTTTGATTTCGAGAATGACCAAGAAGAGCAAGCGTGGGTTGAATCTTATGGTCACGGTTCTGAAGATGACGCAGACTTTTGTCCTTTCTGTGGGCAACTTGCTACATTGGATGATGCTATTGAAATAATCGAGGAAACTGTAGATGTTACAAACACCTGATGTATTTACCTATGATTTGCAGGATTTAAACAGTTCTTTATTATTTATTGTTAGTTTGTCTAAAGTAACTGGCAGACACATTAAAGTTGCAAAGTCAGGAGCACTTGCTGTATTTAGCAGTATGCAATCTTTCGAGCATTTTAAGAGTATGTCTGTGGTTGCCACTGAAAGCACACCCTGCGAAGTCTCTCTTGATGAAATGAAAGAAATCGCCAAACAAGAATCTGAAGGTTTCTACGAGATTCTCTGATTCTATACTAAAACCTAGAAAGCCCCCTTTATTAGTATGATTAACTCTAATGTAAACCCTCTGGCTGTCAAGCCTTCTTTCGCCTCCAAAGTTAAGACCTTCTTTAATACTAACATCGACTCCATTGTCCTATCGCTGTTTGTATTAACGGCTTTCGTAGGTTTCTTGTTTTTCGTAAATGAGTACCAACTTACTCAAAAGTATGCTCGCGGTATGTACATTGAAGCAAACTTTGACAGATTCCTTAGTGGTAAAATCAACCTTGAAGACATCGAAGTCATGAAGAAACTCGGCGAATCGAAAGACTACATGGAAGACTGGAAATACTACCGCCGAGAAGTAGAGAAGTAAAGATTCTATACTAAATTTCGTGCAGTTTTCTTTATTAGAGTAAGATAATAAAGAACGACCCCCGGTGGTGGAACGGTATACACGACGGACTTAAAATCCGTTGGCGCAAGCCTTACGAGTTCGAATCTCGTCTGGGGGATTTTTAGAAGAGGTTAAGCAGTAAGAGCAATCTCTGCTTGGTCGTAGAAGAAATTTAAGGATGTGTGACAAATTGGCTCTGGATTACTAGTCTCCAACCAGACTGCACATAACCTCTTCTAAATTTCGGGTCTTTAGCTCAACGGTAGAGCAGTGCCCTTTTAAGGCATTGGTTGCGAGTTCGAATCTCGCAGGACCCATCGACGAGCTGCCCCGACAATCAACAAAGACTTATTCTATACTAAAATAAAGGGGGCTGTCTATAAGAGTATGACTAACGACATCCTTACCAAAGTAGACTGGCCAACCAAGCGTGGAACATTGTATCTTTTCAAAGGTAAGTTTAAAGGTCTGACTGATGTCGTTCAAGATGGCGTCAATGTCATCAAAGTGTTCACCAGCAAAGAAGGTTACTTGAGTTATACTTCTATCAGGGGTGGTGGTTTTGAATACCATGTTGAGAAAGAAGATTCAAGAAGGATGCTTGGACCAAAGTTCTTTGAAGGAGAATGGTTTGAAATAAATGAGGGCTTGTAGCTCAACGGTTAGAGCAGTGGACTCATAATCCATTGGTTAGGGGTTCGAATCCCTTCAGGCCCACTTTATACTAAATTTTCGAAAGTTGTCTATGTTATTATGAAAACTATTGATTTCCTTAAAACTATCCCCGAAGACCAGTTGATTATTATCCTTGAAGGATTTCGTGTTGCCCTGAGTGATGCTGATGTTTTTGATTCTATTGTAGAGGAAATGGACATTTCTGATTTCCATATGTGGGAATTGCGTGAAAAAGTTTCTGATTTTATGAATGTTGGTTAAACAAGGTAGGTAAATTTATATTTTGCATAAATAATGAAGATAAGACCAACTTCAATCAAAAGGAGATGTGGAATGCCAAGAAAAGCGACTCTAGTAGCAGAAGTGGAAGTACCTATTATTAATAATGTTTTGACATCAGAAGACATTAAAGAAAAGTTTTCTGAAAATGATTATATTAAGATGGCAAAACAATGTAATTTAATAGAAATTAAAGACTGTAAACAACACTGGGCGATTTGGCTTAAAGATAAATGTGGTGATTATCATGTGCTAATAAATGATAAATCATATAAGCAATCCACTTATCTAGGTTCATTTGAGGGGGCTAAGTTTGAAGTTGTTCTTGAAAAAAGTGTATTTGATAATATAAAATCTTATTTTTCAGAGAGCAAAAATGAAACAGGCAATAGCAATAACAAGTTTAGCACTTCTAGCAATACCAATTTATCTAGTTTACAAAAAGTATAATTTACTTAAAGATGATGTTGTAGATCCTTGGAGAGGTATAGTACAGTTTTGAACATTTGAGTACCATAACATATTATCATGGTACTCAAATTTTTTTATTTATTGTTTTGGGCATGCTGCTTTCCATTAGTTATTAGCCTAATGATCATCTCGGCCATTTTAGGGATCGCAATTAGTTTAATTTGGTTGTTTCTTTCTGTTACACTGATCTTAGCAGGAATTGTCTCTGTGGCTGGTTTCTTAATTGTAGGTGTTACAGGCCTGGAAATGTTAAAGGCTTTGTTTGAATCTGAGTTCATGTTTATACCCTTAGGATTCAGATTCGCAAAAGCGATCCTTGATTGGTACACTAATAAGGGTGAGGAAATTCTATACTATAATAATTGGAACTTTCTTTACTAGTATGGAAACAACATTCAAACCTCTACACACTTTTACAATCGAGATTAATGATACAAATACCCCTGTAGATTTTGCTACAGTTTATGCGTACACAGAAGATGTAGCGATAGAAAAGTTTATTGAACACATCAAACAAGAGTACAAGTATGCCCCACTTTCATACACAATCGAAGATGAAGGTGAATTGAACGACCAACCAATTGAAGCCTTTGATGTAAAGTATGAATGCTATAATCCATTTGGCACTAGCGATGAAACTTTTATCGACAAATGGGATTATTACAGCGAAGTCGCTAAAATTTCTAATGAATCACCTTTGAATGTATGGTCGGTTTTTGATGATACTCGCATTGCTTGTGGTATGTATAACATTGATGTTATTGGCTACCACATAACAACTGAACCCGGAACACTCGGTGAGGCTTATTGTAATTATGAAGGTGAAGTCCATTTTTAAGGCTTTGCCGACCTCCCGTGCAGGCCTGATTCTATACTAAAAAAACAATCGTGCTCTATAAGAGTATGGTAAGCAAGAACATCATCGAAAAGATTCAAAAGTTGTTGGCTCTGGGTGGAAACAACCCCAATGAGAATGAAGCGACAAATGCTACCCGCATGGCTATGGATTTGTTGGCTAAGTACAATCTTTCAATGTCGGAGATTCAAGATACCGATACTGAGGTAGTTTCGCATGAAGACTACAAGCCTGGTGGTAAGTCATTCCCTACTTGGAAGACTATTCTGTTGAATGCTATTTGCAAGGCTCATTTTTGCAAAATCATTCTTCGCCCCGGTACTGGAACCTACATTATCATTGGCAAGGAGACCAACCGTGTAACCTCTAAGATGATGTTCACTTACCTTTGTAATGTCATCGACTTTGAAACAAAGCAGTATCTGAAAGATAAAGATTATGACCGTTCTTACGGTAAAACACAAGGCAATGCTTTCAGGGTCGGTATGGCAAAGCGTTTGGAGTCTAGGCTTCAAGAAAAACAACAGGAAATCATTCGCGAATCTAAACAAACCGCTCTGGTGCGTGTAGACCCTTACACCCTCTCCGTGAGGGAAAACGATAACTATGCGTTCAGTAACTTTAGGGTTGGGAGTGCTAAGCGAATGAACATCAACCCTTATGGCTCCGCTTATGGGGCAGGGTATGATGCAGGTGGCAAGGTCGGCTTGAATGGCTCAAGGGCTATCACGGCATAATAAGGCTTTGCCACCCTCCGGGGCTGGAGTTGAAAACTATACTAAAAATAGGGGGCTCCCCTTTATTAATGTAAGTTGGCAATCGTGAGATTAATACTAAAAAGAAAAAAGTACACTATGTAAGTGTAAGGAGAAAAAACAAATGACTGCTGTATTCACTGACTTCGATTCTTCGATGGCTTCTCGTATCGTTGTTGACTCTGACGCTGGTCAAGTTGATGTTACGTTCCGTTCCACGGGTTCGACGTACCGCTTCAATCTGAACGATGCCGACATTTCAGACATTATGTCTGTTCTTTCCACTCGTTCCAAGGGTCGTCTCTTGCACCAGTTGCTTGACATTCGCAACGGCGTTCGTATCCCTGATGCTGTAACCAATGTTGCAGTTCCTAACGTGACCCCTGCGAAGGCGAGCGTTTCGAAGACTGCAAACAAGGTCACTTCGAGCAAGGCTACTTCTAGTAAGATTGCATCTAGCAAGACTGCTACAAAGCCTCAGGTAAAGAATTCTTCTCCAAAGAAGAAGGTAGCAACTCGCTAGTGACCCCCTGAAAACACCGGTTCACCCGGTGTTTTCTTTTTCGGGTCCTGCCCCCGACCCCAACAAAGACTTATTTTATACTAAAAACCTCACCTTGGTCTATACTAGTATGAACACCCCTACACTTCAAACCATCTTCGACAACATGACTTCTGATTCCATCGCTCGGTACACCGATTACTGGGAGTCTATCAAGCCAGAAACCAACGATGAGATTTTCCGTCGCTGGCTGTTCGCTTACACTTCCATCCACACTAACTGGGAAGGCAATGTTCGTGGATACAACGCCATCAAGGATTTTGGCAAGTGGATTTTCGACAAAGAGAATCTTCGCACCCTGCTCATGGAAGCACGTTGCGGTATGCACAATGTTCGTACCGAATACATTTGGGATTTCGCAAAAGATTTCTTTGCCAACACTTCCGACTTCCTCAAGTCTGATGATGAATCTTGGACTGCAATGCGTGACCGATTGACCAACCGCTTGCGTGGAATCGGGGTCACCAAGGTTTCCTTCACAATGGAAATGTGCTTTCCTAATGATGCCAAGGTTGTCTGCTTGGACACACACATGATGCAACTCTATGGCATGGATGTTGTCCGCAATGACGGCAAACACAAGAAGATTTATGAGGCTAATGAGCAGGACTGGATTGACCGCTCTTCCAATGTAGAATCTGCCCCCTACATTACCCGATGTTTGTTTTGGGACAAGAAGCAAGGGCATGAGGATTCTCGCTACTGGTCTCATGTTCTGGAGGCTTAAGAAATGCACTATAATAGAGGGGTGCTATTGTAGTGCAAACCCAGCAAAATTAAGACTTTGCTGGGTTCCCCGCCAGGCCCAACAGTTTCCATTTTGGAAACTGTTCTATACTAAAAACTCAAAAGGCATCTATAGTGTTGTGATTCCAAAGATAACTCCTGAAATGGCTCTCCAAATCGATAAGATAGGGGGCTCAGATGATTTCGAAATCTTTAATAGCCATTACCGTGCGTTTACTAAGATTATAAACATGCTTATTATAAATAAAAGCAGTGCTCCAATGAAGCCAATACTAGAAATGTATTCGCAGGCTAGTGAGTATTTTGAAAGTTGCCTCATGGAGAACTCTTGGAATCACGAACTAACTTCTGATTATGTTGATGGCATGACATGGGTTTTTACAGAGTGTTGTCCTGAGGGTTTTTCGTTTGATGGAGAAAGGTACGTTGAGGATGGTTGATAATGAAGGGATTGATTTACAATACACATTTGATTTCGAATGCGATGATGAAAGTGAAGAGACTGAAGTTGACTTTTCATTAGTGAAAGATTGCTGGGATATCTATGATGAGATGTCCCTTGAGCGCATGGACTACGAATCATACTAAAAATTTAGGGGGCATCTATAATACTATGGAATTCAAAACTTCTTCTTTCGGCGTTGCTCGTGTCAAGACCGCTCAGTATGCTGACGGCAATCTCGCTGTACTTCTTGAGGATGAGTTCGGCTCTCCTCTTTCCAAACTGTCGGTCAATATGCCTGATAGTGCATACCTGCTGAATGAGAATCAGTTCTTCGCTAAAACCTATTCCGAGAACGAAGAACTCGCTCAGGATGCACTTGCGTCTGGTCTGTTTCGGCAGACAAACACTGTTGTAAAAAATGGTTGGGTCACTTGTCCTGTTTGGGAGATTGTGACCCCATAATAATTTGTATAAATCGTGTATGCACCCGTAGCTCAGTGGATAGAGCAATTGCCTTCTAAGCAATTGGCCACAGGTTCGAGTCCTGTCGGGTGTGTTGTATAATTTATGTACGTCGCGGGATGGTAGCAGATGGTAGCTCGTTTGGCTCATAACCAAAAGGTCGGGGGTTCGAATCCCTCTCCCGCATTTATTCCTCTGTAGCTCAGCGGTAGAGCAATCGGCTGTTAACCGATCGGTCACTGGTTCGAATCCAGTCGGAGGAGTTTCGGGGCGTTAGTCGAGTGGTTAAGATGCTTCCCTTTCACGGAAGAGACCAGGGGTTCGATCCCCCTACGCCCTACTGATGCCTCTTGGTGTAACGGCAGCACTGGAGTTTTTGGAGCTCTATGTCCTGGTTCGAATCCAGGGGAGGCAGTTATTTATACTAAAATAATTGTATAGATACTATAACAGAGTAAGCCTAGTTAGTTCATCGGCTAGAACGGCAGTTTTGTAAACTGCATGTGGCGGGTTCGATTCCTGCACTAGGCTCCAGGGCAGTTAGCTCAGCTGGGAGAGCAATAGTTTTGCACACTATAGGTCAGCGGTTCGATCCCGCTACTGTCCATTTCGGAGCATAGCTCAGCTTGGTAGAGCGCTGCGTTTGGGTCGCAGATGCCGAGGGTTCAAATCCTTCTGCTCCGATTGCGGGAGTAACTCAGTGGTAGAGTGTCACCTTGCCAAGGTGAAAGTCGCGAGTTCGAATCTCGTCTCCCGCTTTGGGGCAGCCCCGGCCCCCAACAAAGTCTTATTTTCTATACTAAAAACCTCCTCTCGTTCTATACTAGTATGAACGAACAACCAATCGACAGTCCTTTTATGGGACTTGCCCTCGACGGATTCCCCTTTACTTGCCAAAAGTATGGCTCTGACAAAGTTGCCCTCTTTATTGAACTTTGCCATAGGGCAGGCGTCTCTCCTCTTGATGCATTCGGTCTTGTTGAGGTGTATTTGCCTCTTACTGATGAAGAGGCTGAAGAGCAAACCCAGATGATTGAACGCAACTTGCAAACAATGTTCTTGATTGACCCTGACCTCAAAGCAGAGTATGACAAGTTCAAAGAGACTCTGCAAAAAGAGTTTCAGGAAGATTTCTAATCTATACTAAAATCCCAAGAAGGTTCTATACTAGTATGAAAACTACTCTCACCGCTTCTGGTACTGCAAACGGCGTTGATTTCTCCGATGTGGAGATTGTGAATCCCGGTCGTTGTTTCGGCAACACTTTCTTGGTTGTGGCAGGTGTTGGCAATGTTGGAACCCTGTTTATTGTTGAAGCATACCATGAGCAGGATGTTGTCGAAGAGTTCGCTAGTTCCCGCTTTGGGCATCTGATTGTCCTTGATGAGGGCATGGCTGAAGAGGCTTTCCTTGATGGTACGATTGACGATTATGTTTATACCGAGTCTGGTTATTGCGACCTGTCTTATTTTGGTATGACAAAAACCGATGAATGTGTTTATTCGGTGAAATCCGAAGAGTTTTGGAAACTGGAGATTTAGCATGGAAACTGCTGTGAATGAAACTGTAACGATTTCTTATGCCCGATTCCGTGGGCTGGTGAATGCCTGTTTGAATGGCATTTGTGGACTTGGTGTTGATGATTTGCCAGACTTTGACCTCTGGAACTATTACACCGAAAACGAGTTTATGACCAAACAAGAATGGGGTAAACTTGCAACTGATGCGGCTAAAGACTGGCTTTCCGAAGAGGGGTTTCCTTTCGACGGTGATGATTTCTAATAAGGAAAAACTATGAACGTTGCACTTGAACAAAATAAGGTTAGTATTTCTTCTCAAGAGTTTGCCAAGTTGGTAAACAAGTCGCTTTCCAATAAAGTTGGTATGGGACTTTATGATTTCCCAGGTTTTGATTTGAATAACTATTTCGTTGAAGGCACAATCCGAACTATGCCAGAATGGAAGAAACTTGCCTCCGAAGCGGCTAATGACCTAATAGATGAAGAAGGCTTCAACGACTTCATCTAGGCCAGCAAATAAGGCTTTGCTGGCCACCCGGCCTGGCCGCGAAACTATACTAAATAATAAGGGGGCTTCTATAGTAGTATGAAAGCAACTATCCAAATCGAGTTCCCTTCCAGCGGAGCAACCTATAGCAACGATGTTTATGGCGTGTATCAGTACGATGAGTATCCTATGAGTTCTGTCCTGGGCGGGCAATCTCGTCGCACTTGGCTCGATGAGTTTGATTCTCTTGAAGAGGCTCAAGCCGCTTATCCTGATGCGGTATTCAATGATGCCGGTAGTTCCTACCAACCACTCAACATTTCCAGCATTGCCCCCGATTGGTTCGATGAATCTTACGCTGGCGAGCGGTGGGACGACGATTACTAATCTATACTAAATCCTGTATCGTTATCTTTATTAGTAAGGAGATTTGAGATGCCTAACTGGTGTATGAATGATTTGCGTGTGAGTGGTACTGAAGCCGAAGTTTTGAAGTTTATCGAAGACAATAAAACTGATGGTGAGTTTTGTTTTAAGACTCTTGTTCCAGAGCCAGAAAACAATGAGGATTGGTATAATTGGCGTGTAATCAACTGGGGAACGAAATGGGACATTGATGGGAATGTTGATGTGCAAAAAGTGGCTGACGATTGTTTTCGTCTTTATTTTACTACCGCTTGGGAGCCTCCTATTGCTTGGCTCAAATCTGTAATTAAGAATTATCCACAACTGAGTTTCAATTTGAATTCTTGCGACCCCGGCATGGACTGGCATTATGTTTATGAGGGAATCTGCGGTAAATTGGAATTAATCGAGCGTGGAGATTTTGCTGAATTCGCATCATTTTGGGGAATGGACCCAGATGAATTCGATGAAGACTTTGTCGAGCCTTTGGAGTTAGCAAATTAAGTATTTGCTGACCTCCGGGGCAGGCCGCCCCCATTTTATACTAAAAACTCTACCCCTTCCTTTACTAGTATGGATTACGAATACGACACCTACGAATACGAGACGCTTCAGGATGAAATCGCCATCGAGATGATGGGCGAGGCACTCCGCGAAGAGTGGCAAATGAACGAGTATGACTCTGAATCCGCTGAGGAAGAGGACGATTGCTACTGGGACGACCCCTACGACGAGTGGGCTGAGGTCGAGAACCGTGAGATGCTGGGCGTTGAAGCCTACGCTCACTGGAATGAGGATGCCCACCTCATGTGGTGGATGGAGGAAGGCAGGCATCAATAAGGCTTTGCTGACCTCTCCCGCTGGCCTCGATCACATTCTATACTAAAAATCGAAAAATGTGCTATAATAAATGATGATTACGCAACTCACAAACTCAGAAAAACTTTCCATAATCCAAAAGGTTATTGACCTTGTCACTAATAAGGATACCGACCCTTGGGCAAATAGCATCTATGCTCCGTTCAAGAGCAAAGGCTCTAACTATGACATTGGTGATTTTGGAGAGATTCTGGTTTGCGAGTTGTTGAAACTTGACGGGGTTGACGCTGAACTTTACAAGCAAGACGGCTTAGATATTAGGCGTGGTTCTATACAGGACGAAGTGAAAACTTCTTCTATTTCCGCCCGTGGTAGCCACTGGTTCAACCAAATCAAGTTTTCCGAAGATAAAGTAAGTGGTGCTGATTTTGAGTATCTTTACTTTGTTGGGATTTATCCAGATAGTTCTTTACAAATCTGGAGAGCCAAAAACTCTGATGATTTGAAGAATACTTTTCGAAAGAATAACTCTTGGTGCTGGAACAATAAGTTTCCAGAAAAGTTGGATAAATCTTTGTGGGAGTGCTTTTTTGAGTATAATCCCACGATAATAGAGGTGGAGTAAACAAATGGCAGGAAATCCCCGAAAACAAGGTGCTGAACAATACTATACTGTAAATAATGTTGCAAAACACTTTACAGACATAATGATTGAGAAGTATGGTGCAAATCGCACTTATCTTGAACCTACTGCTGGTGGTGGCTCGTTTATTGAGGCACTTAAACAGAATGGGGTTTCAGACATTATCGCTTATGACATTGAACCAAATCATCCAGATGTGGTTCAAGCAGATTTCCTAAACTTGGATTTGAAAAAATCGGGGCTTATTGCGATTGGCAACCCGCCTTTTGGTAGGGCTTGTGCTTTGGCAGTAAAGACATTCAACAAGTGTGCGGAATCCTGTGATGTTATCGGCTTTATTATTCCACCTTCATTTCGCAAACCATCCATTGAAGATAAACTGCATCATGAGTTTTTCAGAGTGTATACCGAGAAATGCCCTGATGTAAGTTTTGAAACACCAGATGGAGTGGTTTACGAAATGGGTCGCCTCCGAACTGAGTTTCAGATTTGGGAGCGGAAGAAAGGGAGTATTCGTCCTAAGAGACAATCTTATCGTTCAGATAAGTTCCAGTTTGTTAAGAAGGACGAAAATCCAGACCTTGCATTCCGAACGCACGGAGACGGAGCAGGAAGAATCTTGCAAGGTCTGGATTACAACCCCAGAACAACAGCATTTATTAAGTTGATTGACCCCAGAGCAAAAGAAGCAATACAAAAAGCAGATTATTCCTATTGGATGGAAGCAACATCACACATTCCATGCATTGCACCTGCTGAAATCTCTATTAGCGTTGATGAATGGTATGAAAAGAATTAGAGGTAGCAAATGATTACTTGGATTATTGTATTGTCTTGGATTGCATTTGTAATTTCTGCAATTTATGTAGGATTTAAAGTTGCTTTTATCTATGGACTTAAAAAAGTAGGTCGATGGTGCCCTCGAAATAAATGGTATCTGTCTGAAGATAAAAATTATGCAATTTCATTTGCATGGTTTGATACTATACAAAAGGGGCAAGAAGCAAGCAGAACAAGATTGAGAGACATGGCAAAATAAGACTTTGCCAACCTCTCGGCCTGATCGATTCTATACTAAAATTTAAAATGGGGGCTATAATACTGTGGATTGTGTAATTATTGATTTAGATGGAACTTTGGCAAACTGCCAGCATAGAATGCATTTCATAGAAGGTCCCAAAAAGAACTGGGATGCATTTTTTGATAATTGTCTGGATGATTTTGTTATTCATCCCATGCTTCACATGATGCAAATTTTGTCAGAAAAGTATAAAATTGTATTTGTTACTGCTAGACCTGAAAAGAATAGAGAACTCACAACTAAATGGTTGCAGAATCATGGGATAGTTTATGATTCTTTGTATATGAGAAAGAATGTTGATTATAATAAATCTCCTATTGTAAAGAAAAACATTGTATTGTCTTTATTTGAAAAAGGTTATAATCCAGTATTTTCATTTGATGACAGACCTGATTGTGTGGCAATGTTTCAAGAATTGGGAATTTATTCATTTTTGGTCGGAGAGAACCAAGGACAGATTCTATACTAAAAACCAAACTTGATTCTTTACTAGTATGAAAACGATGATTATTACCAAGAACGACATCCAAAAGGCTCGTAAAAAGAATCCTGTTGTGATTCCTGCCTCTGAGCGAGTGTGGAGCCGAACAGCGGTTTATAAGTCTGGTAAAGAATACCAGCGTCATTCTAAACATAGGAATCGTGACAATGAATAATGGTGAGTATTTAGGTTTTCTTTTTAAATTTATTTTGGGGGCTTTGGGATTTGGTATAGTTACTCATACCATCGGTAACTATGTTGATAGTTTCAAGATATTTACTGCCCCCTTAGATTTAATTTTTATCATTACTTTGGTTTATTTGAATAGAAATAAGTTTAGTGAAATACTCACAACTTTGGAGAATTAAGATGGAACAAGATATGGGTCCTGCTATTATGGTTGCTAAGATTAGTTTGGCTTCTGTAATCATTTTGATGCTCACAATTATCTTCCAAAATATTTATGTATTTCTTGGCTCTTGGTTTATAGTGCCGCCTCTGGTATTTTTGTTATTTCCTAGAAAATAAGACTTTGCCAAGGTATCGGGCAGGGGGCGCCCAGTTTTATACTAAAAATCCCATAACTATCTATTATAATGTGAGGTTGATTCGAACAGCCTCCATCCAGTAAGAATCCAGAACGGCTAGAATCTATTGCGAGATTCAAATAAGGGTAGCAACCTTGGGGTGGTCAAAAAGCCACAAGTTCTTACTGCCCTTGGCAGGGACTGACGCAAACAGTTATGTCAAGGATGTAATGTGTGGTTGGGTACTATGCTCTGTTATCAGACAAGGGTACCATCGGAGGCAGAGACCATCGAAAGAACTGCCCTTGTGTTCCGTACTGGTTGAAATCCAGCCAACCACCAAATAAGGCTTTGCTAGCCTTTGGGGCTGCCCCGCGGCCTCTTTTATACTAAAATCCTATTGACCACCTATACTAGTATGGAAATCAACATCAACTTCAGCGTCCCCTCTGGCTCCAACGCGGAGGACATCTCTGCGATTCTGTCCCGTGTTATGGTCGATATTGCCAAGCAAGATGCCCAGGATTATTTTGGTCCCGGCGACTTCGAGGTCTATCGGGATGGTGAGTGCATTGCGACCTACAATGTACTTCAAGAGCAGGACGGGGAAGACTGTTTCCCGTATAACTGCCACGACTTCGCCGATGATGCCGACGCACTTGCATCGGCTGGGTTTGGGATGGACGAAGACTACGGGGGTTGGGCTTACGATTGCGACGAATATTAAGTCTTTGCTGATCGGGCGGCCTGCCCCCGCCCGATTCTATACTAAAATCTAGAGTATCTGCTATATAGATATGATAGTCACCACCCCAATCCCCGCCATCGCTGTAGAACGCTCCGCTGACCGCAAGTTGTCGCTTGACGAATCGGTATCTGCTACTTGGGTAGCACAGGGTTCCTGTGCATTGTCCTGCCCTTTTCTTGGTAACGGTTGCTACACTGAGACCGGGCGGCCTAACTTGGTTCGTCGCCGTTTGAACCTTGCCCATTCTTTGGCTAACTATACGCCAGAGCAACTTGCACGATTCGAAGCCGATGCTATCGCAACCCTTCGGGGAAAGTTCCCGCTTCGCTTGCACATTCTTGGCGATTCCCGTACCCGTAAAGCGGCTAGGATTGTTGCAACTGCCGCTAACAAATATCGTAAAACGTACAATAAACCTGTGTGGACATATACCCACGCACACAATGTCCCCCGTAAGATATGGGGTGATGTTTCTATCCTGCGTTCCTGTGAAAATATGGAACAAGTGAAAAAGGGACACGCCGAAGGCTACGCTTGTGCCTTGGTACGGAACACCTCTCACGATTCGCATCGTGTATATGACCTTGGTGACGGTTATAAAGGTGTTCCGTGTCCCCAACAGACTGGTAAAGCAGAAAGTTGCGTAAAATGCCAACTTTGTTGGAAAGATAAGACACTCCACGCCAAAAAAATGGTTATTGTATTCTCTCCAGACCGTGGAACGCATAAGAAACTTGCTAAAGTGCTTCCAATGGCGGAATAAATACGATAAAGTGTTCCTAACCTAGTAAAATAAGACTTTGCTAGGTTGCGGGGCAGGCCCCCAAAATTATACTAAAATCTTGAAAGGTATCTATCATAGTATGAAAACTCTCACCGCTAAAGTTGCAAAGTTTGTGTCGTCTAATGGGTATTTTATATTTGTATTTATCCTTAGTGTTGTATTGGGAAATTTGGTTTCTTTGCAAAATCGAATGCATGAAAGCAAGTTGAATCAGAAGAATGAAGAACTAGTAGAACTTCGAAGGAAAATCAATAATCATTTAATTGCTGAAAACTTTTATGACAAGCCAGCAAAAGAGGTTCTTCCTGTCATGAAAAGTTTCGGAATCGACTTGTAAACTATACTAAAAATCCGAGGGAACCCTATACTAGTATGGAAATCAAAACTTGTAGATTCGTTGATGCCTCTGACCTTTTTGATGGTTGCCCTGACGCTTGGCAAATGTTCATGGATTCTGACCCGCCTGTTTCGTGGGGGGATGCAAATCGCACTATGGTCACTCCTGAGTTAATGTCCTTTTCTTTGGAAGAGTGTTTCAGCGATGATAATGAAATCGCTCAACAGATTGATTTGGTATTGAATCGTCTACAAAAAGTTGATGTTTACATCGATTTGGAGAACTAATAATGATTCCAAAAAATCTTATTTACATGGCAGATGGTTTGTTTGTTGTTAAAGGTGTAACAGATTTCATCTGCCATGACGAAAACGGTAGAGTACTAAAGGTTGCAAAAACTATCAAATCTATTGATAAGTATGTGCAAAAAGAGTTGGAAGCCAAGCGGTTTTACGAAAAATGTCACCATAATAAACCGTATGTATTTGCTTAAGGGAAGATGTCCGAGTGGCTAAAGGAGCCGGTCTGTAAAATCGGCGGCGCAAGTCTTCGCAGGTTCGAATCCTGCTCTTCCCATTGACTCTATGGCGGAGTGGTACAACGCGGACCCTCGAAAGGTCAGGATGGCAGGTTCGAATCCTGCATGGGTCATGGCCAGGGCGCGACCCCGGCAAAGTCTTATTCTATACTAAAACAAAAATCGGGGGCTATGTTATTATGAAGTTGTCACTATGCTGTATCTCTAACATCTTGGCAGAGCAAGGTTTGAAGTTTCGTACCATGACGTACAAGACTTATTCGACCATGCCCCGTGCAGATGCTCTTGCCAAGTTGTCCAAGATTGTTCATAATAACTTTCATGTGACACGCAAAATCATTCAGTTTTGTGATGAACAAGGTATCAAGGGCTATCGTTTATCGAGTGATTTGACCCCTGTTTTAAATCATCCAGATGTTCTTATGAAAATGGAAGATTTGCCTGATTTTGGTTTTATTCAGCATGAAATAAACAACATCAAGAAATACCTTGCTACATCAGACATTAAGATTTCTGCACATCCTAGCGAATACATTACACTAACAACAGATGACCAAAAAGCAATCACAAATAGCATCCTTGATTTGGAAACTCACGCTGATATTTTTAATCGCTTGGGACTGCCTGAAGATTATTCTGCTCCCCTCAACATCCATTGTCGCAAGGACGGTGACCCCGAAGTCATCTCAGGCAAGTTTATGGAAACCTTTGATAAACTTTCCGATTCCGTTAAAAACCGACTGGTAATAGAAGTAAATGACAATGTAAAAGGTGTTTGGTCTGTTAAAAACCTTGTAAAACATTTTTATGAGAAACATAACATCCCGATTACATTCGACACTCTTCATCATAAGTTTTTACATGGCGACCTTAGCGACAAAGACGCTTTTGAACTTGCGTACTCTACTTGGAACACCACTCCGGTGTTTCATTACTCCGAAGGAATAGGCGATACCCGCAATCACGCATCAATGGCTACAGGTATTCCAGATTCTTATGGTTATGATGTTGTGTGGGACGTTGAACTCAAGAATAAAGATTATGCTATTCTTGACATTATGAATAGAGCAAAGGTTGCAGTATGATTACACTTTTGAATATTGAAGATACTTACAAAGCATTAGATAATAATGACGAAGCCCTCTTTTTACCAAATTGTGACCCTGCTTTGATTGGCACTTATGAATTGGAGCGAGATGGTGAAAATGTTGTTGTCAGTTGCTATGATTACGATTTGTTGGTTGATTGTTTCGCCAAAGAGTTTAGCGTTGATTGTGAAGCGCACGAAGACCCTGTTGAACAAGCATTGGAATGGGTAGATTATAACATTGTAGGTGCTTATGTTGGCAAATTTACACCCATGATAGTTTATAAAGACGAAGAAGGCGAATACACTTCAGAATAAGACTTTGCTGATCGGGGGCCCTGCTGCCCCCATTTTTATACTAAAATAAAAGGGGGCATCTATACTAGTATGAATAACCCAACTTTTCTCATCAAGAATGTCGCCCTCTCTGGTACTGTTCCGTTTTTGCCAAACCCTGTTGTTGCCAAAGTGCCAAACAAGACCGTTGATGCAGTATCGGAAACACGCTTGAAGGAAATCTTCAAGATGATGTTTGAACAGGCAAAGAATGAGTTCAAGGGGTTCCCTATCGAAACTCTTACCATGACCTTCGAATACACTCGAAGTGACAATCCTGATAAGATGTACATTCTCGATTACTACGGTTCGGATGAACAGGGCAGAATGCAGTATGACCTGTTTAGAACAAGCCTTTGCTAGGCTCCGACCCTGGGCGCGAAACTATACTAAATAATAAGGGGGCATCTATAATAATATGGAAACAACTTATAACGGCTACGCCAACTACGCTACTTGGAACGTTTCAATGTACCTCACCAATGATGAAGGTTTGTACAACTTGGTCAAGCGGTATGATTCTTGGGAAAAGTGCAAGGAAGCACTGGGGTGGTATGGTATAACCAAGACTTCCGATGAAGTATCTTTCAATGACCCTGATTTGGACATCGATGAACTCGATGAGATGCTGGCAGAACTTTAATAAGGCTTTGCCAGCCAATCCCACAGCCGCGATTCTATACTAAAATCTATATTGCATTCTATAGTAGTATGGAAAACAAAGAAGTCACAGACTGGATTGCAGTCGCTCCTCATGCTCATGGTACGCTCGTTGGTCTCAAGTTGATTCTTGATGGGCTGGAAAATGCAGATTATCCAGTAAGTGTTCTCAGAACCGTGCTGGAAGGTTACGAAAAACGTATCGCTGAACATCTCAAAGAGAAAGGTGATAAATAATGACTCCTAAAGTTGAAATCCGCCCTTCCGCCCGTGGTGGCTGGAATCTTTTTATCGACAATGATTTTTGCGGCTATGATAAATCCAAAAAGTTTTTGAAACAACTTGCGGAAGAAATCATCAAGAACGAGCACGGTCTATATTAAGGCTTTGCTCGTCGGTCCCTCAGGCCCCCAAAAAAATCTATACTAAAAACCTGAACCTGTCCTATACTAGTATGGAAACTTTCATTCTTCAATCAAACGAAATCGACTCCCTCGGTGCTTGCTCCTACGGTACTCTGCGTTCCGTGGACTTGCTTCCTCGCTTGGCTAACTACCTGAGCATCGCTCTGGATACAATCGAAGTTCGGTTTGAGAATGCAGGTCAGGCTTACGCTGAGTTTCAGCAAAGTCTGTTGTCTGAATACCGTCACCTTGTAGCGGAAGCGGTCGAGTTCCACGAACTCAATGCCGATGGTTACGGCAGTGCATACGTCGATTCTGTTGAGATGGATGCTCAAGAGATTATTGTATCACTATTCGACGCTCTTGACCAGTTGTCTCCGGAGAATCAGTACTTTGGTTCTCACCCCGGCGACGGCTCAGACTTTGGCTACTGGGAATCCTACCCAGAATAAGGCTTTGCCAGCCACCCCCTCAGGCCCCCCGATCTATACTAAAATCTAGAAAGACCCCTATTATAGTATGTCCAAAATGAGTAACCTTGCCATCGACCTTCAGAACGAACTCAATGAATTTGAGGCTCGACTCCAGAGTTTTGACTGGATGTACGAATACACTGATTCTCACAACATTTATTGGAAGTTCCGCAATGAACTTACTTCTCTTGAGGCTATTGCTAAAAAGGGTCCCCAATTCGCCGAATTGTTTGCTAAATACAGCAAGAAGGGTTAAGACATGACTACTAAGGCTGACCTCACTAAAAAGGTTAATGAGATTATTGATGAGTTGGAATCCAAGAGGGAATCTCTTCAGCAAAATCTTGATAAGAAAAAGGTTATTCTTGAATTGATTGAAGACAATTGGTTGACGATGAATACTTTTATGAAGGCAATTCGGCATCCTGTTTTTGCCCAAGATGAGACTTATCAGCAGGCTATTCTTACTATGGTCACGAAATTGCATTCCTATCATAAGGATTTGAAAGAGCAATTTAACGCAATGGAGTAATAAGGCTTTGCTGGCCAGGGCGCCTGCCTTGATCTATACTAAAATAAAAGGGGGCATCTATAATAATATGAAAAACTTTCCACTTATCACCAAGTACATCGACGAGATTGGCATTGACGTAAATCAGTCAGAGTCTCTGTTCCTACAGATTCTTGAATCCAAACTCAGTGAAGTTGAGAGTGGTCGCCTTACTGTAGATGATGCAGTCGGTGAAACATACGACACATACAGTGAGGCAATGGACAACGCCTATTAAGGCTTTGCCAACCGCCCCTCCAGCCCCCGCCCCCTTTTTATACTAAAAACATACAAGCCCCCTTTATTAGCATGGTTAAGCATGGGATTATCCCTAATAAAGAGCGTGGTGGATACGACTGGTATTCTAATGGTGAATGGCGTGGCTGGGCTAAATACCTGCGTGACATTCAGAAAACGATGAAAAACCCACCTGTGGTTTTGATTTACCCTAATGGTAAGAAAGAAAAGGTGAACTTCTAATGGTAACTCTCAAGTCTGTATTTGCCGATGTTGATTTTATCGATGGCTATTATTCCTTTCTGGCTTTTAATGATAATCCAGAACCTTGTGATATTGATTTGAAAGAGATTGATACTCGGCGTGAGTTCGCAAATACTTTGGAAATGATGGATTTTTTGTCTCCCAAAGTTGCAAAGTACATTCTAGACAATCATAATGATGTGAAAGATATTTCTTTTAATGTGGGATTCCACTGCAATCTCACGGGCTACTACCAAATATCCGACCACCTCAACGCTCTAGAGTCACTCTATACTAAAATCTAAAGGGGAGCCTATAATAGTATGAAAACCATCACCATCACCCGACGCGAGATTGAGAAGGCTCGCCAAGCCTCTTCCATTCCTGCTTCCGAGCGACCCTGGGGTCGCACCACCACTTACAAGAGTGGCAAGGAGTACAAGCGGCATCCGAAGCACCGCAACCGCGAAGAATAACACTTTGCGGGCCTCCGGGCCTGGGGCGCCTCAAAAATCTATACTAAATAAAAAAGGTACGACTATAATAGTATGAATACAATCACCGCTCGCTCACTTGAACTTCTCATTGGTCTCGGTTACTTCGCTCTCGCAATTGCTGTGTGCGTTGGACTCATGAAGTTCCTTGGGCATAAAATTCTTTCCAAAACTGCCACAATTTTTCTTATCGCTTTCCCCGTGGTTGGAATTATTGGTGGAACCATCGAATGGCTTTTCACTGGCGTTGCCGAAGCATCAAAATCCATTACTTTCAACATGGCAGACAATTTTTTTGGAATTGCAATTGCACTTTATGCACTCGCTTTCTTTTCTTACTTGATGTTCGGTGATAAAGAAAAACAAATCAGGGCAATAAATTAAAGGACTAAGGCAAAGTAAAGATAAGGCTTTGCTAGGTTCCGCCCCAGTCCCCAAAAATCTATACTAAAATTCAAAAGGACATCTATAGTAGTATGAAATACTCTCGATTCTCTGGTAAGCGTTATACCAACTATGTTCCTCGTAACTCTGCTCTCAAGTCCTCTGACTACAACTATCGCTCCAATCGTCAAAATGATGATGACTTCGATGGTGATTGGGATGACCATCTCGACCCTGAAGACCGTGCTAGGTTGATGGGTAGGGACTTTATGGGTCCTCGTTGGAAATAAAACTCTATACTAAATAAAAAGAGGGCGGCTATAATAATAGGAGATTTAAAATGGGACTTGACAACATTTGGATGAAGAACAAGGAAGAGCGTGGAGTCATTGAAGGCGAGTTCAATATTTGCGGTGGAATGTTTTCTGGCAATGGCAATGATTCTTTCCGTGGCAAAGTGTATGCCCGATTTGTAGAAGATGTCACTGAAGTTTCCTTGTATGGCAACCCAGAAACCCACGAAGTGCCGAACGAAACTGTCAAGAAGATGGCAGATGATTTGGAAGCAACTGAATGGCGCGATTCTTATGTCGAAAACTATGACATTGAAGAGCAAGAGTTCAAAGACTTGGTCAAAATGTTTAGGCTTCATGCAGACGCTGGTCATTACCTATTTGCTTGGTTTTAAGTAAATAAGGCTTTGCTGGGTGCCACCCCAGGCCCCCAAAAATTCTATACTAAAACCCCACTCACCTCCTTTATTAGTATGAACTACGATTACCACTACGACGACGACCCGTTTGACGCCTGTGACGGCACCCGCTTCGCACGGAGCGGGTCTGCCCTGCGAGCGGCTTCCAAGCGGAACCCTCGGAACCTCCCTTGCGGAACCTGTGGGCGACCTAATATGCTCACCCCTGCCGACAAGCATCGCGGGTATCAGTGTGACATCTGCGCCCGTCAAGCCGAGCAGGGCTGGTAAGTCTGAATAAGGCTTTGCCAGGTTCTCCCTCTGGGGGCGCCAAAAATCTATACTAAAACAAAATCTATCACCTTTAGTAGTATGGAAAACAAGTTCACCCCCAACGACTCTTCTGACCGCATTGTCAAGCCACTCGACATCTATCGGGTGTGCGTGATAGGTGAAGATAGCATCTACACGCCTGCGGGTTTCCAGTCCCGCGAACAAGCCATCAGATTGGCGGAAGAACTCTCTGAACATCATAATCTGGTGGAAGTGCGTCAGCCTGTTGAGATTAGCCATCAACTGAGCAACCGCCAAGTGTGGGACAGGGTTGAATACAATGTGATTTATTCTTGTTGTACCATCAGTCTAGATTAACACTTTGCTGGTTGGTCCCCCTGCCGGGCGCCCCCTTTTATACTAAAAACTCAAACTCAGCCTATACTAGTATGGAACTCATTCAAACCCTCTCCAACATCGCCTCCAACGCTCCCCTCGGTCTCTGCCTCATGACTGACGGCTCGGAAGTAGAACTCACGCCCGGAAAGCGTATTGATTCCAAAGATTACTTTGACATCGCCGAAGTCAAGCAAACGCTCGGTATTGATTACTTTGAGTTGGTTTACTGCAAAAACGACCTTATTTTGGTCTGTGATGAGGAGGCTCTGCTGTTTGCAGACCCTATTCTCAATCTTACTGCATCAATGATTGCACAACGTTCCATTTATGGCAATGTAATGGTCTGTCATACCGATAGAATCAACTAATAGGGGGTTATTATGGCACAGTTAGTTATTATTATTGGTATTTTAGCCGGTTATCTATACTTAGGATACATTAGACCCCTGTTAGCAAAATAAGACTTTGCTAACAGCCGGGACAGCCCCCGCTGCGATTCTATACTAAAAACCTAAACCCCGCCTTTACTAGTATGCAAGACCTCATTTTCCAAGACGACCTCTACTTCACCTTCTCCGCCGAGCAAGCCGAATGGGCTGTCACGATGTGGAACAAGGTTCTATTGTACCGGGGCATCCTGTCCGGTCGGATTCCTTCCGAGGGTGAAATGACCCGCTTGAAGCAGGCGGCTCCGGGAGTTCTCAACGGTTCCCCGCAGGAAGACCTCGGGTACATACTCGACTCGGCAAGTCAGATGTACCCGAAATAAGTCTTTGCCAGCCGGGGGGCCTGCCCCGGCCCCCCTTTTATACTAAAATCTCACAAAGTACCTATACTAGTATGACACACGACTTAATCTGGCAGTTTTTAGTTGCTCCACTCTTGCTCGTCGTTATTGGAGCCTCAGCACTCAGCATCGTTTGTTTAATTATTGGTCACATTGCGGAGACCATTGACAAGTATGTCCGTGCCAATCATTCCTAATCTATACTAAAACAAAATTCAAGGACTATACTAGTATGCAAAACATTGACGACATCTTCAACGACACCTTCGACGCCACCGCCTTCTCCCGACTCGCCAGCGATTATGATGCCACGCCCGACCCCTGCGATGTTGCAGATTACAACCACCGTGTGAAGTTTGGTTATTAAGGAAAATTACCATGGTTTTTATTCCGCCCCCTTTTCATGGAGAAAATGGATCTCTTTGGTTCATTGTGCGCGAGATCGATGGAGATTGGGAAGTGCTTGATTCTGCAAAGAGTGAAGCCGAAGCCCAGCAGAAACTAAAACTATACTAAAACTCAGAAAGCCCCCTTTATTAGTATGATTACAATCAACAAAGCATCCCATGGTGGATACAACGTAGTTCTTGACGGCGAGTGGCTGGCTTGGTTCCCCAAAATCAAAGCCGCTCGTGCTTTCGCCAAAGGCAGGCTTTTTCATTAAGGCTTTGCTAGGTTCCGCCCCGGCCCCCGGGCTTCGCCCCAGCTCACGCCAGATTCTATACTAAAATCACAGACAGTGACTATAATAGTATGACTTACACAATCGAAAAATCCACTATCGGTGCTGGCTTCTTCATCATCCTCGATGATGAAATCATTGGTTGGACTGCAACCCCTTGGGGTGCTCGGCAGTTCATTAATAAACACGCTCGAAATAATCCACTGCCATAGTGTTTATACTAAAACTATCTTTTCAGTCTTTATTAGCAGGAGAATACATTGGCAAGATTCAATGAGCGACAAGCACGACAAAACATGAAGGCTGTAAAGCAATGGATTGGTTTATTTACATTCTTTTCTGATTTCTTCTTTCCTGTGAAGAAAAGCAGACGAAGATAAGGCTTTGCTGACTTCCCCCACTGACGCCAAAAATCTATACTAAATACATAATGAGGGTCTATAATAGTATGAACGAAATAACTGAAATCCTGATACCTGTCTTTGCTGGCTCTTTGCTCTCTACTCTTCTTTTTCACATTTTGGTTGATGGTTTAGATTGGAGTCACAATAAAGCAGTTTGGGTTGCTCCTTTTGCGTTCATTATTGTGCCGTTTTTTTGCTTTATTGCTTTGCCTCTCATTTTGCTTGGAGAAGTCATGCGGGGGATTTACAGGCTCTTCGACAACTCTGGACGGAATCGCCGACGTTATCGACGAATCTAACCCAGAATAAGGCTTTGCCAGCCTTCGCCCCAGTCCCCGGTTTTATACTAAAAACCTAAACCCAACCTATACTAGTATGCAAACAATCAACATCTGCTCCGTTCTCGACGTTCTGTTCCCTAACAACGCTTGGTACGGCGGTGACTGGAAAGTCATCAACGCGGCGGTAGACCAGTGGTGCGTGGAAAACAACGCCTATCACTACGCCCGTGGTCGCGAGGAGTTCTCTCGCTACGAAGCCACCCGGCTGGCTCATGAAGCCGGGTGTACGGTTGTGCTACTGCATGACCTTTCATAATAAGGCTTTGCGGGGCTCGCCCACAGGCGGCGAGATTTTTATACTAAATAACAAGGGGGCATCTATACTAGTATGGAATTCATCTTTTTAACCTTCACCGCCATCATCTTCTGTCTTGGATACGGTATGCTCTGCGCCTATGTTTTCGGCAAGCAGATTGACTAAACTATACTAAACATTCAGGAAAGGTCTATAAAACTATGGAATTTATGATCTGGGCTGTTGCCTGTGGACTTGTTTGTATCGCATTCGGCTTATGTGTAGTTGCTTACGATAGCACTGCCCGCTGAAACTATACTAAATCCAATACGAAAGCCTATAATAGTATGAAGTACATCTCTTTTTCTCGCCGAACCATCAACAACGGACGCCAGTTCGTTCTCCAAACCCGAACCGATTGCTGGATTCTAACTGTCAAGCCCCATCGCTTGCTCTTCGCCCATAGGTTCCAACCTTACTGGCAATGGAATTACTAGTCTAATAAATAAAAGCCCCCTATTAATAAGGGGGCTTTATTAGTACTATTAGCATTAATAATAAGCAAAACATTAATACATAGTATACATACATAGTAATACACTACTACATAGTATTTACTATATAGAGAGAGGGGGGGGTGGGTCAAAATTTAGGTACCATAAGGAAGGGGGTTTCCTCGGGTCAAAATTTTGTGACTCCCAATGATCGCGATTTTCAACGTCTTAATATTTCATCGTAATAAGCATTCATTCTTTTGGCTGTTTCTATGCCTTTCATCAATGAAAACTTGTGTTGGTTAATAATTTGAACAGCATTATTAATTTCATTCATCGCTTCTGTAAACTTCAGATAATTATCATTTGGCACATCTATATTATCTGCAGGTTTCGGAATCCTAGAGTATATTAAAAATAAATCGTTCATCATAGAAAGAACTTTTAGTGTTTTTTGAAACTCTAATCCTATTTCTTCTTCATTATAAGATAATTTCGCTGAGATTTTTTTCATGTATTTAATTCCTTAATTTCTAAAAGGTCTTCTTAGAGAAGGTCTTTGCTCACTAACAGGTTCGATTTCAGTTACGTCATCATTTAAATTTTCAGAATTTGGTTCATCAGTTTTAAATGGTTGCAATTCAAATTGTTTTTTTGAATTAACTTCTTCTTTGTTGATTACAACTTTAAGTTCAAATGCCGTAGGTGCCAAATTTTGTATAATTTTAGCTGCAGTTTCAGCTTCATTTTTCAATGTTGGATCGTTATTATTGTAAATTTCATTGAAAATCTGATAAGCATTTGAAATGTGTGTTTTCATTTGGTCGATTGGTTCTAATTTTTCAAATTCATCTTCTTCTTCTGCAATTCTTTTCATTACATTGGTTAAAGAATTAGCTTCAGAATAAAGCCCCCTTTTATCTAATTCATTTGCGATTTCATTAATGCTTGCCAAGATTTGTCTTTTATTCATTATTATGCCCCCTATTTTTATATTTATTAAATACTAAATTATTTTACATTTACCTTCAATCTGCCCACTTATCCGCCCAGGGATCTGCCCAACGAATTGTCCAAGGATCTGCTCAACGAAAAAGGGGGTCATGGAAAAAATCGCCCGCAAAAATAGGATAGGGGGGGAGGGTAAAATTTAAGGTACCCTATTCTATGGGATAGTACCTTAACAAAAAAGAAGCCCCCTTATTTTTTAATAAAGGGGGGGGGAGGGTAAAATTTAAGGTACCCTATTTTGGAGATTGGTACTTTAACTTTTATAATCTCCGCCCCTCTTTTTTCGTTTACAGTAGTTTTTTTGGCTGAATCCTTTTGGGTTATTGCAATCAATGGCTCTTTTGTATTTTGTGCTCCATCTTGATTTCATTTTGCCTCTTGGTGCATTGTATTTCTTTGCAAATTTGAAGAAGATTTGATCGGATAGATGTTCTTTTCCTAATTGGTCTAATAGATCGCATGCTTTGAGAATTAATTGGTCCATAGTTTATTATTTTTGTTTATTTTATGTATTTACCTGTTTAAAAATAGATAATGTATTATGAATGACATGTCGATTATACTTGTAAGGCCTGAGATACCGCAGAACACTGGTAATGTAATTAGATTGTGTGCCAATGTGGGTGCAGATTTAGGTTTAGTTGGTCCTTTGGGTTATGATTTGAGTGATAAAAAATTAAAGAGGGCTCACTTGTACTATGATGAGATGGCTAGTGTAAGTGTGTATGATAATTTGGATAGTTGTTTATCTAATTATGTTGACCGAAGGGTATTTGCTGTAGAGACTTGGGGTAGTGAAAATTTTTATTCGGTAGAATTTTCGCCCGGTGATGTATTGGTTTTTGGATCTGAGTCGAGTGGTTTGGGTCAAGACATTATTGGCAATGTTGATAAGGTTTTGTATTTACCTATGAGTGATGGAAGTAGGAGTATGAATTTATCTAATTGTGTATCTATTTGTTTATTTGAGGTATGGAGACAATTAGGATTTAAGGGGGCCAATCACCGGGTAAGTGGTATGTCTTTCGCTAATGGTATGGTTGTATGATGTTTTCCACTGCTTTACATGTATTTGAGAATGAATTTTTGGATTATTGTAAGAGTGAGTTGCCATTTGACAGGTTGATGTTTGGCAACATGGATTATGATTTTGAGTTAGTATTTGAAAATAAAAAGTGGTCCTTACAAGTGTTTGAAGTTTGTCTGGACCACTACGGTAAGCCTTATAGAAATGATTTAGATAGTTGGTTTTATGATGTTACTATTTATTTCTCTTGATTTTGGATCTGCCTGTATTCTACCTGCGGTGCTTTAGTGGGCGAAATTTATCCAAAAATCTTTCTAGTATAATTGAGGGTATCATCTGCTAATTTGTAGTTGCCCTCTTTTTCATAATTTTTTATTGCATTCATGATTCCTGCAATTACCAATCTTTTATGTTCTAATTCTAAATCAATTGATGATAAAGTATATTCTTGTTGAGAAGCTGAATAATCGTATCCAGAGCTTTCCATTGGTTTATTCATTTGCATTTGTTGTTGCATTTGTTGCTGTTGTTGAATAGACTTTTGTTGTTCATCTTTAATTTTTTGAGCAACATTTTGTTTTGCTTGTTTCTTGATCGTTGGTAGCTGTTCTAAAAATTTTTGCCAAGCTTGTTTTCTAATAGGCATGGTATTCAATTTATTATAACCAAACCAGGGCAATGAAGAATCTGGAAGTTTTAAAGATTTATTTCCAGATTCTAGATATAAGTTCTGGCTTCTAAAAGCATTCAATACTTCAATGATTTTTACATCAGGATTTTCATTGAAAAAAGTTTTCATGTCTGCAATTAGGGCATTAATTTCAGAATAAGCTTGATTAGTAACTTCTTTTTCTTTAGTTCCTAGTACAAAAGTTCTATAAAGCCCAAGGCCACCCAAAGCTATAGCTAAAGGAATACCAACTACAGGAACAAAACCTGCAACTATTCCTCCAATCCCAATCAATCTATCAATAATTTTATCTTTTATAATAGGATCTTCAGCCCAGTTAGGATTTTCTGAAATAGATTGCCATAGATCAATCACTCCTGGTACTTCTAAAAGAATACCAAGGCCTGGGCCAACAAATTTTCTTAAAACAGGAAATTTCTTGCCTAGTTCAGACATCATTTTTGCAGCTGCATCGTCTGCGGCTTGTGTAGATTTAGCCAATCCTGAAGAACTTCCACCAGTTATTTTTTGAATTGCACCGGTAGCATCTTCAAACTCGACCACTCCTGGTTGGCCAAATTTTGAAATTGCCTTTCCAATAATTTCATCTCCTCTTTCTGCAATAGCTTTTTGCAATTGAGGATTTTTATTTTTTTCGTATAATTGAATTACTTTTTTAGCGGCATCATCGCCCATTTCAGCTCTTGCTCTATATTTTGCAAGAAATTCTTCAGCTTTTAATTCATCACCGGACAATGTTTTTGCTGCATCTTGAAATTTTTTTAATGCTTCAATGTAGGCATTGCTACCCACTGTTGGTTTTGCATCTGAAATACCTTTTAATGCAGGTAATGTTTCTAATAATCTTTTATCAAATTTTGAATTTTTTAAAATTGAATCTGTTAATGTTTTTAATTGGGGTTTAAGAAGTGGTCTTTCTCTGGCAATTTGTTCCAAAGCTTTTGCTTGTTCATTAGGATCAGTAGTTTTTACTATGTTATTTATTAAATATTTGCTCAAATCGTAAGAAATGTCAACATTGGATAAAGAGATGGCTTTCTGAATATATGGCTTTTTAAGCAATTCATCAAATAATGCAGGATTATCTTTAAATTCTAAGAAAAGATCATCCCAAATAGGTTTGAAATCTTTAAGAGGTGAAGGTATTTTTTTCTTTGAATCATTAATATTACGGTTTTGGAGATAATTATTTATTTCTTCATTTGATAAAAATTTTTCTAATTCAGTAAGCCTTTCAGGTAGCTCGAGCTCGAGTGTTTTTATTTTATTATATTTATCAATAAACTTAGTTACATTAGCTGCTGGCGTAGCTGCCGGTTGACTAATACCAACAAATCCAGGGGGCAAGTTGCGAATGCCCCAGCCCACCTCTTGTGCCATTCTTATCATGGTGTTAGCTAATTGGTCTGCTTGTTTATGCATACCTTTTGCTTCAAGAGATTGTAGTGTATTGAATAATTCGATAGCTAATTCCATAGTTTTGACCTAATACAATATTTATTAAATAATTGGTGATTACCCTATTAATTATAAATAAATAATGTTATAATCCAAATCTAGATTTGAGGGCTGTATAGTTTTGCAATACTTCTCCAGCCGTTAAGGCCGAACTATACATGTGGAAGCTATTTATTCTTGAATTGCTGTAACCTGATGTGCCCATGTTGGTAGAATCTGTTGCGAATAAAGCTACATAAAAAGCTGCATTAACAGATCTGGTAAATGTTGTTGTTCCAATTGATGCTCCATTTATGTATGCTGTTAGTGTGGTTCCTGAGTATGTAAGTCCTACATAATACCATTGATTAAAAGATTGGTTTGAGCTTACCACTTTATTAGTTAAGCTGTTATGCCACAGCGAAAAACTAAAGGCTCCTGAGCTGTTTATTTCTATATTAGACGCATGCCATCCAGAGTTGATAGTTGTTTGTCCTAGTTCTACATAAATTTGTCCAGCTGCTATTGGGTAAACCCATAGGAATACAGAAATGTCATTAGATCCAAAATTTGATTTAATGTTTGGTGAAATTATGTAATCGTTGATACCGTCAGCTGTGAAATAAGAGGGATTTCCACTTGTATAAGTTGGTCCATTGGTAAGAGTGAAATTTATTGAATTAACTAAAGAGGACCATGTTGTTCCTGATCCTGAATAAGAACTTGGGTTTTCAATATCTAAATTAACAACTAAGTTGGTTGATGTGACAACGTTATTTTTAAATGTTGGGTATCCTCTGTATTGACCAATAACAGCTTGAGTTTGATTTAAAGATCCTACAAATGTATCTCTCAAATCAGCTTTAGTAGCAAACACAGAGCTTTCAATTGTTAGTCCAGTGAAATATTCTCTTAGTACAGTTTTACCTGATGGTCCAAAAAAAGTTGTTACAGAACTTTGTCCTGATGTTGGCTCAACAGGTGTACTAAAGAAGAAAAAAATGGCCATAAAATTATCCGCAACCTAAGCAAAGTAAAAATACAGGGGGTGATTCATAGATTGATGCATAGCCAGCAGCTCCACTGCCACCAGCCTCATCATTGCTGTCATCGTCGCGCGCTCCTCCTCCTCCGCCTCCATATGTTACTCCGGCATTCCCTGCTCCTACAGTTGTTCTACCCGCTCCGCCAGTACCAGCGTTGCCAGAAATACCAGAATTACCAGTCCCGCCAGTTGTTGCAGAGTCTGACCCTTGAGTGCCTGCAGCAGCAAAACCGCCTATTCCTCCTCCAGGGCCTGTATTTGTGGATGCATTGCGATGACCCCCTCTTCCACCTGCCCTTCTTACGATAGCTGTTCCGAGACCACCGGTACCACCTGCTCCACCGCCAGCACCAGAAGCTGCATCAACTGTACCACCTGTTCCGCCATTAGCAGTTAGAGTAGTGCTTGCAAATGTAGTAGCGTTTCCGTTTGCTGTACCAGCTGTTACGCCAGCTCTTGTCTGTCCTACAGCAACAGTGTATCCTGTTCCTGGAGTTGTGGTAACTTGTCCATAAACATACTCTCCTGCTCCTCCTCCACCGCCCAAAGTCATACCTCTATTCACACCTCCCCCTGTGCCTCCTCCACCCCATAGTTGAACGAGGGCCCAGTTGCCGTTAGCAGTGAATGTGTTTGTTGAAGCAGTGTAATTGTATACAGGCATTTGATAATGCTCCTTAATTTAAAAACCTTTAAATCCAACTACAGAAATATAAATTGTAGAAATTGCAGCGCTTACGTCATAAGCCAAAGCTGTGTTTGCTGTTGTTTGTCTAAATGGAACAGGGAAGTTGATTGTGGCACCTCCAAGAGCAGGTAATGGAATTGTATACATCACTGTGCCAGCTGTTCCATCTCTTAAATCTAAAAATCCGTTTGTAGTTGAAGAATTGTAAACAGTGATAGTTGTAATGTAATTTCTTTGAGAAGCTACTGCACCAAACGCAGAGAAAGCAGTTGAGGTTCCACCTGTATCTGTTACACGAGTAACAATAATGTCTCCATAAGTGCACAATCCCTTGGTTACCAACACGCCATCTAAGTCTGCATAAAGGTTAGTTCTGTCACCATCTGCTACATTTGCTGTTCCCACAATAGTAGATTCAGCTATAGCCCCCAATTTTAATGGGTTTCCTGCATCAACAGCATCGTGTGCAACTCCACCAGTAACTTCAAGACCTCCATTGGCATTAACAACTACGTTATTTGTACCATCAGTAATTCTAACAAAAGCAGCAGCTCCTGCTGTTCCGAATCCATCTACTGTAACAGAGCCCCCAAGATCTGCAATTCCTACTCTACCAGCTGAGTCAGTGGCAATAGCTGAAAAGTCACCATCGGCAGATGTTTTAGAAGTTGCTGCATCATTTCTTACACCAAGGAAAACTGTTCCAGTTTCTTCACCTGCTGATGCTGCGTCTTCTGTATATTGTGTTCCACCACCAAATGAAGTAACTTGGTTTCCAGATGCATCTACTAGTTGAACAGACAATGCTCTTTCCGAGCCTCTAAGTGCCGATGTTAAGTTATTTCCAGATCCGTCCTGATTTCTGATAGACCAAGTTCCAGATTGAGTTGCAGCTACAGTTCCATCTACAGTTAAAGAAGCTCCATTGTCGTCAACTGATAAAACACCAGTAGAGTCCGTGGCAATTGTTACTCTTAATGCTGCAGATTCTGTTCCAGTTCCGGTAACATTTAAGGGGGCTGGTACTGTTAAAACATCAACATCGCCAATGTTATTTGTTCCAGATGCTAAGTTTGCTGTTACAGTTCCATCCACAGTTAAAGAAGATCCACCATCATCAACTGAAATTGTAGATCCTCCGTCGTCAACTGATAAAGTGGTTCCATTATCATCAACAGACAAAACACCAGTAGAGTCCGAAGCAACTGTTACTCTCAGAGCTCCTGCTTCAACACCACCGCCAGCTGCTATTGCTGTGGTAGCGTCTAAAGTTCCATCAACAAGTTTCATTCTTTGGTAGTGAACACCTGCTACATCATCTGTTGCTATGTTTGTTCCACTACCAGCTGTGATTGCTACATTATCTGCCATTGTTCAATTTCCTCTTTATTTATTAATATTTTTCAATAAATTTGGTATTAATTCCTATCCTATTTCCATTTATAAAGCGGGCGAAAGCATTGTATAAATTTTGTATGAAAAAGAATTCTTGCAACATTGGTAAGCCATTTAGTGCTAATCAAATGTATGTACCATTGGGCAAAGGCAGAATGGTTAAGAGTGCAAAATACAGAAAGTGGATTGAAGATAATTCAATTCATTTAGAGTGCATGAGTGAAGCTCAGAAGTTTCCTGTTGTAGTAGATATTTTGATTTTAGCCAACCACATGTGGACAATGAAAAATGATCCAGATAATTGCTTGAAACCTATCATGGACTTATTAGTAAGAAATGGAATAATACCTGATGATACAAATCAGTATGTAGAAAAGGTTAGTGCAAGAGTATTGTATTGTCCAGGCGAGCCTATGGTAAGAATTAGTTATGAGGAGCCTGATGAGGTATTGGAAACATATTAATTAAAGGGGGCTTGAGGGCCCCCTTTAATTTTGAACTTATTTAATTAACCTATTTATTATCGTTTCTTAATTTCGATTTTCTTTACAGTTTCTTTAGGTTCTGCAACTAATTCAATAATCTTTTTGAATGACAAATAGAGAATACCATTTTTAAGGTTACAAATGTCTGGATCAAGTTCAATGTTTTCAGGAAGTTGAATTGTCCTAGAGAATGCGGATAGTTTTAATTCTTTGAGATGTTCGTGGTATCTATTAACTCTCAAAATGCTAGCTTTGCCTTTGATGGTTAATAGTCTTGTTTCCTTTACTATTTCAATGTCAAGATCTTGTTCTTCAACTCCAGGAACTGCACATTCGATATTGAAATAAATGTCATCTTCAAAGATGTCCATTTTTGGATAGGAAGTGTTTGATTGAATGAAAGTTTTGCGATTGCCCCAGAAATCATCAAAGAACTTATTTAAAAGTTGTTCGTGATGGTCAAGAATTGATTGACGGGTGGGGAGGGCAGACGATGCTGCGGTTATTGGAACATTTTTCCAATAATATAGTTGATTACTCATTATTTATCTCCTTACTAAACCCATGTAGGTGTTTAGATTTAAAACAAGATGTCTAAAAAGATCATCTGTGGCAAAATTGCTCACGAATAATATTATACAAAAAAGAGGTGGATTTTATTCCACCTCTTTCAAATAAATTTGTTAAATTTTTATTTACCAGTGTCCCAATGTGATTTGTGGACCATGTTTACAATTTGAAAGCCATCTGGTGAGTCGAATGCAATGTGATTTCCGTCGATTGCTGCTGGTGCATACATTATGTTTCTTCCATATTTATCTAAGAGCATTTCAATGTATTCATCAACAGAGATCCATTCATTTTCCATCCAGTCTCCATGGGGGTCAACTTTGTATGTTTCTGAATCGAAGTTGTTAATTGCGTCTTCAAGATTTGATTCAGCTTCTATTGACATGTCTGAATGGTTCATTAGATCCATTTCGTGTGGTTCTAATTCTTTTGATCCATCAAGATCTCTGCCATCTTCTTTGCCCTCTTTTTTATCATCAAATAGGGATTTTTTATCCTTAGACATCATTTGGTCTATCATACTTTGAATTTGATCTTTAGGGGGCTCTAATTTATTGATTTTCTCAGCTGTTTCATAAATTTCTCCGAGAAGTTGTTCTGGAGTTTTTTTAGCTAATCTTGTGAAATTATCATTTGTTGAAGCTTTCTTCCAGCTTCCCCCTTTTGATTTATATCTTTTAGCTGCTGCGCCATTTGCATAAGCTGAGGGGTATACATCAAATGTTCTTTTAGCCCAAGCTTTGCATTCAGCCCACAGAGAGGGATTTGTTGGTACATTCTTCTTTGTTTTCTTTTTCTTTTTAGCAGCTTCTACTTCTGCTGCTATTTTGATAAAGATTTCATTAAGCTGTTCTGCTTGTGCGAATGCTTTTTTATTTTCTAATTGTGTTGCAATGTTATGTATTTGGGCTAATACTTCTCTCATTTAGTTTTGCCTTATCTTTATTAGTATAAAAGGATTTAAAATTTAAAAGCGGCTACCAGTGGACCAATAACCTTCGTACCTCTTATTCATATCTTTAATTTGCTCATCAAATTCTTTAATTGGGTCATAATTTGGGTCAACATCACGTTTATCTTTTACATATGTTTGATATTGCCCTCTATTAACAATTCCACTACGGGGTGGTACTATGTCTTGTCGTACAGTTAAGTTTGGATTTATTTCTGATTTATTTATTACATATGTATCAAATTCTGGTTTAGAAGGAATAATTTTATATCCATTGGACTGAAGTCTTTCAATCATCATAAAATATGCATCATCTGGTCTCATGTCTCCCTTAATGGCTTGACCAATGAATTCATTCATAATTACATGTTTTGGCTCTTTGTAAGGGGCAGGTTCAGGTTGGCGTTCCAGTGGCTGCCGTCGCAACGGCGATATACGAAAACCCCCATGCATACGATGTGGGCCCTCAACGCCCTCGTAGAGAGGATTTTTTTCAGTTCCTAATGTTCTTTCTGATTCGGTAAATTCTGGACCTTCATAAGCAAAAGACATGGTTTGAGTGTCAGATTCAGGCTCTGATTCTGATGCCATTTGTTTAGCAATTTCTGCCAAAACTTCAGCGGCGCTGTGACTTTTAAGAACATTTTCTACATCATTTGCAAGATCATCTTTTACGTCAGCTTCTTGTGCTACTCTTACAAACACTTCTTGAAGGGAGGAAGCTTCTGCAATTAAGCCATTGTCCTCGAGCTCATTGATTAATTCATGTAATTCTGCTAATACTTTTTTCATTTGAATCCTCAAATTGGTTTATATTTTAATATTTATAAAATAAATGTTTTGTCACCTATAAAAAATAAATCCCCTCTGTAAGGGGATTTAAATTGAATTAAATTTTCGACTAGTCGTACATGCTTCTATAGGAATTAGGATATTTTTCCTTGTGTCTTCTTTGCTCTTCATGGATAGATTTTGCCATTCCAGCAGCATAATCATGTCCAGGAGCCTTAGCATTACCACTTGTAATTTCTTGAAACACAATTGGATCAGTGTCTTGTTTTGACCATTCTGCTTGTGCTGCTGCCAAGGCATCGTTTGCACTCATTTTTTGAGTGATATACATCATAGTATACTTACTTACGATTGCTTGCTTTTCTGGATCTGCCCCAGAATCTGGCTCATCGCCAAATGCGAAAGAAGATGTTTCATCTGGTTCTGATGCTGGCTCTTCGCCACCACCCATTTGCTTTGCAATTTCAGCCAATACTTCAGACGCGGAGTGGCTCTTAAGAAGGCCTGCAACATCATTTGCGAGATCATCATCTTCTGCTGGCTCTTCCATTGCATCCATGTCGGCTTCTTCAGCAACTCTTACAAACACTTCTTGGAGTGTTGATGCTTCTGCGGTAAGGCCTTGATCTTCAAGGTCATTAATAAGTTCATGTAATTCAGCTAATACTGTTTTCATTATTATTTTCTCCATGTGCTACGCACAATTTTTAAGTGTGTGCCTAGCACACAACACTATTTTCTTGATTATAAAAAATTATTTAAAATCCTGTTTTTTTGTTAATTATCGTCATTGCAATTCTGGTAAGTTTATCAGAAATTGTATACTTTTGGGCAACTTCGAATTTTTGTGCAAATCTTATGGTTTGTAATAAGAGTTTTGCTAAGTTTGGTCGGCTTGTTTGAATTAATTCAAATTGCACTTTATCTTCAATGTTGTTGTAAGGTTGCATTCTGTTTTGCAGTTCTTGAGGATCTGCTTTTTTCTTGCCCCCTAAATCTTTAATTATTGCATCTAAAATTTTTCTTTTTACATCATCCAGATTTTCATCAGTTATTTTTTCTCCAGTTTGTGAATTAATTCCACTAAGAGTTTCAAAGACAGCTGATGGATTTGATGATGCGCCAACTGTTGGGGGAATAATTCTTGCCCCTTCTTGCATTGCTCTACTAACTACATTTTGATAACTAACGTGAGCTGGTGTGTTGACAAGTTTGATAACAACATTATTATAACCTGCTAGCAATGCTTTTGCGATTTCACTAGTCATGTTAGCTAATTGTCCACCAACTATTGGTATAACTACGTCTTTGTTATCTTCCATAGCTTTTTGCAATAATTGACGATGGATAGATAGTGCATAAGCGCTTGTATTTTGAGACCCTGCGCCGCCTGCATAACCTGGGATAAATGGTTGTATGTTATCTGAATCCATGACCAGAGAACCGTTTTGATTTATTTCAAACGGAGTATTTGGTATTTTTTGTACTTCACCTATCGCCGATGATTTTCCAGCACCAGAATAACCTATTACAAATGTAATAGTACCTCTGTTCGCTGTATCTGGAATTTTATCACCCAAATGCTCTACTAAAGAGCTTGAGTAATCGGACATAAATTTATTGAAGTTTTCTTCTGGATTGCGATAATCTAAGTTTATTCCGAATTCTGTGTTATATTTATGTAACAGTGCTGCTTGATGATAGAAGTATTGAAGTTTATTATCAAGAATTTGTTTTAAATCATCTTCTGAGTAAACTTTTTCTGGATTTTTTTTGGTTATTTCTTCAGCGTTGGTTTTGATTTGTTGCTTTAAGGTTTCAGTGTCTACATTTTTAACCCATTCTTCAAAAGTTGGAAAATCTGGAGATTTTACAGTTCGTGGTAATGTTCTCAGATTTTTGAAATGAGAATCTGTAGTTTCTTGTATTTGTTCTCTAAATTCATTCAAGTGTTGTGCACTTTGTGGCTGCATTTCAGTGAAAGTTTTGGCATAATCACTTCTGAATTGTTGCAATTCTGGTGGAGTATTTTTATTATCAGCATGAATCTGTTCTATTTGTTCAGGCGTTAATTCTAATTTTTCTTCTTCCATAAGACTATGATTAAAATTTTTATTTATCAGAACCTGTAAGATGGTTATTCAATGATTTTGGGCGGTTTGTAAAACAAAAACGCCCGTGCGCCCAAAATTATTGAATTTCATCATTTATTATTAATTATTCCAAAAGAGGGGCAACCATCCAAAGTTATAAAATCAATTTTTAGATTATTTTGAGCTATAAAATCATTAACAGCCCGCATAACAGGTAAAAAATTAAATGCATAATCATGGCCGGAAATGATACCACCAGGTTTTACTTTTTTTCTTGCCAAATTCAAATCAATACTCACGCCTTCGTAAGAATGATCACCATCAATGTAAATTACATCAAAATAATCATCGGGGAAATTTGCAATAATGTTTTCACTTTTTCCCTTGTGCAATTTAACTTCTTCTTGACCTTTAAAATAATTAGTTAAGACATTGAATTCATGGTCCAAATTGATCCAAACAATGTTATTGCCGTCTTTATCACCTGAACACATTGTTCCAGTAAAAATATCAACCAAATGCAATTCTTTGGGATTAAGAAAAGTTTTGATAATCTTAGAAAATTGCCCTTTAAATACACCTATTTCAGCAATAATAGAATTTTTAGGGAAAGATGAAATCAAATCATCTCGTGTTTGAAAATACTGCATAACTATAGCCTTTTGAGTTTACATTGAAACATGAAAGAATACTTTTCAAAATAATTTCCGACATCTCCGCCGAAATGCAACACTACACCATCAAAAATTTGATTATTTTGGGTGATTGTTCTGCCAATGTGAGAAACTAGATTATTAAAATCTAATGAAAATAAATTGTTTTTGAAAAGATAAGTTGCAAAAACTGGTTGCTCTAACCAGGTTGCATTTTCTGGATGCTGTTGAATTAAACTATCGAGCTTTTCAAAAGTTTCAATACAATTATTTGTAAATCCAAAAAATCCAGCACTGAAACCTCTGATTTGATTAGTTTTTATAAACTCAACTTCATTTTCATTTAAATTACAATTGTAATATTTTTCCGATAACAAGTGTCTTTCATTTGAAACATAAATTTTATCATCTTTTATTACTTCAAATAAATAATCTGGATTTTTGCACCATAGGCAATCTACGTCACAATAAATGATTTTATTGTACTCATGTATTTTATCAAATTTGTAAATTTTGAATTTATTAGCGCTTGATTGCAATAAAGTGCACTTTTCAGATTCTAAAAAGTAAATATTATTGATAAATTTGATTTGTCTTTCGATTTTTTCTTTGCAATCAGTGATGATGAGTATGTCGCCATCGTACCCTGTTTTATTTAAAGTTTCGATGCACATTTTAAATAAATTAACAAATAATAAGTTTTTGCCAATAGTAAAATAAATTAACTTTTTCATTTTTGAAATGTACTTTATAATTTAAATAAAATTATACATTACTGGTGCTATATGAATCTCACATTACTTTTAACAAGTGTTCTTTTATTAAATTTTCAAACAAAAGATTTGGATAAGGCTTGGAAATTTCATCATTTGAAAGCTGATTATTATTTTCACGAAGGTAATTATCCAGAAATGCTGTACCATGTGCAACAAAAGGTAAAGTACAATCCTAAAGATTTAGAAGCTTACTCTGATTTAGGTTATTACTATTGGTCTATGGCGGTGGATAATAAGGCTAGAAGTGAAGAATTTAAAGCTAAGGCCCTCAATTATTTAAAATTAGGGGTCAAGAACAATCCTGAATCATCATACATGGTTGACGAACTAGGAAGATTTTTTATTTATAAATCTAAAGACTTTAATTCTGCAATTCCTTATTTTGAAGAAGCTATCAAAAAAGAAAACTGTGATAACATTACATTTCATTTATTGGCTTTGTGTTATGAAAAAACAAATAGAGTGAATGATGCAATTAAAACTTTGCTTGAATGCACAAAAAGATTTCCCAATGATGTGAAGGCTAAAAGCAAATTGGAATCATTCAAGGATTAGAAATGAAGTATTTGATTGTTTTTGGCTCTGCAGATTACGAATTGGCAAAGCAATCTTTAATCAAGAGTGCTAATTCTTATTTTGATCATTGTTTCAGCTTTTCAAAGGAAGACATAGAAGAAGAATTTTATCAAGCCAATAGTAAGATTTTAGATCAAAAAAGAGGCGCCGGTTATTGGTTGTGGAAGCCTTATTTCATTTATGATGTATTAAGTTGTGTAAAAGATGGTGACATTATATTTTATGTAGATGCTGGTAACATCTTTTTGAATGATCCAAATTTACTCTATGATTATTTTGATGAAAAAGGAATTATTCTTTTTGATAACAGAGATGGCATGGAAAATGGGGTTTGTGCTCAAAATTACATTTCATGCAAAAGAGACTCTTTTGTATTAATGAATTGCGATGAAGACAAGTATGTTTATGGTAAGCATTTAAATGCATCTTATCAAATTTATAAGAAGAATGATTTTTCATTGGAATTTGCAAGGCAGTATTTGGAGCTGTGCAGAGATGAATTCATTTTAACAGATACTCCTAATAAATTTGGAGATAATTATCCAGGTTACTATGATCACAGGCATGATCAAAGCGTTCTTTCTTTATTAGCAATAAATAAAGGGATAGAGCCTTTGGTAGACCCTTCAGAATGGGGTAATTCTTGTTTAGACAGGCTTTACCCCCAGATGTTCTTACATCATAGAAAAAAGGATTACACATATTAAATGGCTATTAATCCAATTTTTATAGGGGGCTTTGGCAATAGATTATATCAATTGGCAAATGCTTTCAGGTTGCAAGATTTATACGAATGCGATTTGCAATTTCATGTTGTAAAGCCCCAGGAAAATGATTTCAAAAAATTTAGAATGTTAATTCATAAAGATTCTGATTTAGATCAATTTGGTGGTCACAAGTTATTAAAAAAAGAGGGGCTGCCTCAGTCTATTGATGAAATTTTCCCTAATTTGAATTGGAATTTATCAGAATCTAGTTTAAATAAAATTATAGAAAATAAAAAATTGGTTTTTGAACACAATGTTCTACAAATAGACCCTGAGTTTGATACTGTGGTAATGGGATATTTTTTTCATTATTTTTTTATCAAAGACTTTATCAATAGTGTAAAAAATAGTTTCAATTCAAAAATATATGATTATGTGAATGAATTTTATTCAGATTTAAATCAAAAAAACATTTTAGGTTTACACCTCAGGCTGGGCATAGAAACTGATAATACTCCAGCTGTAGAAGTGCCCAAAGACTTTTACTTATCAATTTTAAAAAATAAAAGTAATGATTATGATGAAGTTTATGTAATTTCTGACAATACAGAAAGGGCAAAAGAATTCATTAAAGATTTAGAAATAGACAAGCCAATAAAATTTATAGAAAATGAACCTATGTTTATTGACTTAATTATTCTGAGTAAATGTAAAATATTAATAATTGCGCCATCTACACTTTCTGCTTGGTCTGCTTACTTAAAGGATGAACAAGAAAACATCTTTGTGCCTTACATTTGGAAATCACATCATTGGACAGAAGACATACCTAATTCATGGAACCTTTTATAGAATTCTCTAATTATAATTTGACTCAAATTTATGATCACTTTTGCAATAAGTTTGAAGAAGATGATTTATTAAAATCTCATAGATTTTATGTAGAAAGCAATAATTTGGGCTTTGGAGAAAGGCCATTTCATGCTATGTGGCGTGAAATTATAAATTTAATGCCCCCTTCTTTTAAATTTATAGAAATCGGAGTTTATAAAGGTCAAGTTTTAAGTTTAGTCAAGCTTTTATCTAATTCTATGGATAAAAAAGTTGAATTTTATGGAGTAACCCCATTGATTGGGCTAGGTGATAAATTCTCAAATTATGAACAAGCAGATTACAAGCAAATAATAGGTGGTATTTTCAATTATTTTGATTTAGAATTTGATGCTGATAAAAATTTAATTATTGGAAGTTCTAATGACAAAGAAGTTATGAATAAAATTGAAAAGCTTAAATACTTTGATTTAATGTACATTGATGGCAGCCATGATTATGAAGTTGTAATTTCTGACATTGAATTAATGAAGAGAGTTTGCAAATCTGGCGCTATAATTGTGTTTGATGATTCGGCTTGCTTTAAAGATTTACCTCCTGATAATTTTAAGGGTCATTTGGATGTGTGCAATGCTATCAAAGATACTATAGAATTTGATGCCGATTTTGTCGAAGTCATTTGTGTGGGTCATAACAGAGTATTTCAAAGGTTAAAAAAATGAATAATCGTGTTAGTTGTTTATTGAATGTGCATAATCAAGAAAAATACATAGACATGGTTTGTGAAGGAATTGTAAATTCCATTTCAGATAATGTTAAACAGATAGTCGTGGTCTTAGATGGATGTATTGATAACAGTGAATCAATAATCAAAAATAAATTCAAAAATTTAAAAATTAAGATAGATTATGTTTTTACTGACAATGTGTTTGAAACCAAAGCAAATAATGCTGGGTTCAAAAGAGTAGAAAATGATTATGTAATAATAATTCAGGATGACATGGTAATAAAAGAAAAAGAATTTGACAAAAGAATGTTGAAGCCATTTCTTGAATTCAAAGATGTGTTTGCAGTTTCTGCACAAACTGCTCATAATAATTTTATTTTTGAAAACGAATTGGTATTTCCAATGGGCGCAGATAGAAGGACAGGCTATTCTAGAAATCAATTTGGTGTTAGAGAAGTTGCAATCAGAGGTCCTTTAATGTATGATTTTTCAGATGTAGTAAAGCTAAATTACTTTGACGAAGAATTGGCACCTGATAATTTTGATGATCATGATTTATCATATAAGGCTTTCAATGAATTTGGAAAAGTAAGTGGTCTTTATTGGATTGATTTTGATTCTGAGCGGGAATGGGCTGTAAGCACTAGAGTTAATCAAAACATTCATTATAATTCTTTTTTAAAGAACATGCAAATAATGATTTCAAGACATGGCCATCTGATGTCATGTGGTGCAATTCCTAATGAGGATAGAGATTTACAATGAGATTTGTTTTTGATTTAGATAATACAATTTGCGATACAATTAAAGACCAAGACGGCAATTGGGATTATTTGAATGCCAAACCTTTCGAAGAAAGAATTAATAAAATAAATCAATTATTTGAAAAAGGTAATTATATAATAATAGAAACTGCTAGAGGTTGTGTTTCTAAAAAGAATTGGTATGAACAAACTTATAATCAATTGATTGATTTTGGTTTAAAATTTCATGAACTAAGAACAGGTGTCAAATTCAATGCAGATTATTTTGTTGATGACAAAGCAATAAATTCGGAAGATTTTTTCAATGGGAATAATTAGTAGAATAATTAAAAAGCAGCCGACAACTATAAAAAAGCTTTATTACAACATCGTCCCATTCCGTAATAGGTATGGCAGATTATTTGGTGAAACGTTAGATTTTCTTGGCCAAGTTGATAATTGGTCTTATGATAGAGCAAAAGATTACCAATTTGAAGAAACTAAAAGAATTTTATTGCATTGCAAAAATTATGTGCCATACTATTCTAAATTATTTGCAGATTATGAATTTGATGTTAACATCCAATCATTTGACTGTATGAACAAATTGCCATTAATGAACAAGAAAACTATAAATGATAATTTTGATTCTTTAATAGCAACAAATTATAATGGGCCTAGAACTTTGTTTAAAACATCTGGATCTACAGGTGAAAAATTAAGATTTTATGGCGATGATTCAATTTATAAAAAGGAAGCTGCTTACATCCTTCACAGTTTCAGATCTCACGGTGCAAATTTGTATGATGAATGGTCTGTTTGGATAAGGAGACACTCGCCCCGTGATGAAAGCGAACTTTTCGTAAAAGATTATGAGCTTAAAAGAATTTACATGTCTCCTTTTCATCTAAATGAAAAGTTTATTCAACAATATGTTGAAATTATAAATTCATTACCAGCCAGAGTAATTGTAACTTATCCTTCTACAGCTTTTTGGCTTACTTGTTTGTTAGAAAAATTTAATTTGAAATTAAATAATATAACGTCGATACACTGTGCTTCTGAAAAATGTTTGCCTTCTTGGAACGATAAGGTAAAAAATTATTTTGGTTTCGAAATCAAAATGCATTATGGTTTGATTGAAAAAGCATCTTTTATGTATCAATCAAATTTGAGTAATTACTATCATGAAGATTTAACTTATTCATATACAGAATTTGATGAAGAAGGTTTTATAATAGGTACTCCTTTTTTGAATTACGTCATGCCTTTTTTAAGATATAAAACAAATGATCAAGCTGATTTGAATTTTGATGTCGTTAAGAATAATTCCAGGCCATTCACCGTTAAAGAAATTTTTGGCAGAGCTGATGACATGATTTTTGCAAAAAATGGAGCTAAAATACCTTCGGTTAATTTTTACACAGCTATGGCAAACATTAAGGAAATAAAGATGTTTCAAATTTTACAACATAAAGATAAATCAATTACATTCAAGGCAGTATCAGAAGATAGAAGTATACAAATGTTTAATAAATTAAAATTTGAAGTTGAAAAGAGAGTTGGTATTTTACCTACTGAAATAATTTTTGTTGATGACATTGAAAGAGATAAAACAACTGGAAAAATACGTTGTGTTTTATCAGAGTGTAAAAATGACTAAAGAAAAAATTTCTATCATTGGCCTTGGCAAATTGGGCTTGCCTTTATTGAGTACTTTTGCGTATAATGGGCAAAAAATAATTGGAATTGATGTTGATCAAAATAAAATAAAACTTTTAAAGAATAATGAATTACCATTTTATGAATCAAATTTGAAAGAATATTTAATTGCAGGTAGAGACAACATAGAATATTCTTTCAGTTTTGAAGAAGTGGTAGAATCTACAGATGTAGCCATAATTTTGGTTAATACTCCATCTGATGAAAATGGAGAATTTTCAAATAAGTACATTTACGATGCGCTTGATGACATTTGCTTTGCTTTGAATAATACAAAGAAGAACGATTTCTTATTTATCATAAGTTCAACAGTAATGCCAACAAGTTTGGATAAATTCATATCAAAAATTGAAGAATGTACAAATAAAAAATTGAATGAAAATTTTGGTTTAGTCTATATTCCTGATTTAGTAGCTCTCGGTTCGGTAATTAAAGATTTTGAGAATCCAGATGTTGTTATTTTGGGAGAAAGCAATAGTAAATATGGCGACGTTGCGGTTGAAATTTATTCTAAAATTTTCAAGAATTGCCCTCCTATAGTAAGAATGTCATTAATTGAGGCTGAAATTTCTAAAGTCAGCTTGAATGCATTCATAACAATGAAGATAAGTTTTGCAAACTTTATCGGAAACATTTCAGAAAAGTTAAATGCTAATGCGAATAACATTACTAAAGCTTTAGGTTTTGACAAAAGAATCTCTCCTTACTATTTTAGAAGCGGCCTAGCATTTGGTGGTACTTGTTTCCCAAGAGATACTTGGGCTTTTATTAAGTTAGCTGATAATTTAGGTTTAGACGCTTGTCATATTAAAGCTACACAAAAAATAAACGATCATCAAAATGATTTATTATATAGTAAAGTGAAAAATTTCAAAGACAAAAGGATTGGCATCTTTGGACTATCATTCAAGCCTAATACTTATGTAACTGTTGAGTCTCCAGGCAACATTCTTTATGAAAGATTATTAAAAGAAAATTTTGAAGTTTCTTATTTTGACAATTTGATTTTATCAAATTATAAAGATTTACAATCTTTAATAGATGAATGTGAAGTTATCGTTATAACACATCCAGTAAAAATTGATTTAAATGTAGAAAATAAAATCATAATCAATCCATGGGAAATGTAAATGTTTAGATTTGACATTATTAATCATTTAATTAAAATTTATAATTTTACAAATTACTTAGAAATTGGAATTTTTGATGGTGAGTGCATCAATCGAATAAACTGCCAAAATAAAGATGGTGTAGATCCTGGTGTTGAAAATGGATTAGCAATTGGCGTAAACTATAAATTAACTTCAAATGATTTTTTTGAACAAAATAAAGATAAATTTTATGATATAATTTTTATTGATGGGTTACATTTGAGTGAACAGGTTGATGTAGATATAGAAAATTCTCTTAGACAAACCAAAGATAATGGCATGGTAATTTTGCATGACTGCAATCCTACAAATCTCGAAATGACTTTGATTCCTCGTGAAACTGTTCAATGGAATGGAGATGTATATAAGTCAATTCTTAAATTTAGAAAAATAAATACAAAACATTCATTTTTTACTGTGGATACAGATTGGGGTGTTGGTATCATTGTAAAAAATAAAAAACAACTTGATTGGAACGCTCCCAAAAATTATGATTTAGCTTTGAATGACTGGCATTATTTTGATTTAAATAGAAAAAATCTTTTAAATTTAATTTCTGTTGAAGAGTTCTTTAAATTATTTAACGACCGCCCAGTACTAAAAACTACATGGAATTCTGGTTTTTTCAGCTGTTGTACTGTTAAATTGCGAGGCATACTCGAATTTCATCATAAAAATAACATTTTACCAAATGTGGATTCTTCTGAACAATGGGAACTTTATAAAGACGATGGAATTGATGAAATACAACAATGGTGGGGTGGCACAGTAGACGTTTTCAATCAAAATGACATAACTGATAAATTTTTTAAAAATAATAAAATTTATGATTTTGATTTTCAAAACTTTTCTGATTTTTCTAATTATCCAAAAGTTTGTAATGAAGATCAATTTATAAATTACCACAAAATTAATTATGATTATGTAAATAAAATAACGGATATTTATTTTGATCTATCAGAAGAAGTATTAAGCATTAAAAAACATTTGATTAAAAAATATAAAATCGAAACATCTAAGATAATAGCCGTTTGCTTCAGAGGCAATGATAAATTTTTAGAGACTAATTTGCCAAGTTACGAAATTTTGATGAATAAAATTGAAAAAATAAAAAATGAATTTTCTGATCATAAAATTTTAATTCAAACAGATGAAAAAGAATTTATTGATTTAGTAACTAATAAATTTAATGATTGCATAGTAATTGAAGAAACTACAAAAATAAATAAAAGTACAAATTCAGTGCAATATACTATAAAAAAGGGTCAAAGAGTTTACAGTGCTCAACTTTTTTTAGCAGTGATGTCAATAATTTCTGATTCAAGTAAAGTAATTTTGAACAGTGGTAATGTTGGCTTGTGGATTTGTTTATTTAGAAAAAAATCTAATAATGTTTATCAATTTTTGCATAAACTTGATGAAACTCCGAATGAGTTTTGGCTAGAATAAAATGAAAAAAATTTTAATAATTCAAAGTGCTGGCGAGCATGAGAAAAATAAACATTTTCGAGAATGTTTTTCATTTCAAAGAGCTTTTCAATCTTTGGGTTATGTTGCTGATGTTTGGGGATTTGGGCATAATAATTTTAATGACATTATAGATTTTAATAACTATGATCTAATTTACACATATGAAAATTATAACACTTGGTGGCTTCCTGATTTAAAATCTATCTATAGACCTATTAAACTTTTATCAGCGGGAGACGCTCATTGTCTTGGGACAAAAGTATTTGAGAAACATTTTTTAGACAAAGGTTATAATTATCTAGTTCATGCTACTATAGATTTCGTGAAAGAGAGTTACCATGTTTGGTTACCACATGGCTATGATGATGACTTAATTTATCCAGCTCATAATAATAAAAGATTTACATTGGGTTTTTGTGGTAACTATAATAATAGAAAAGAAATAATAGATGAATTACACAAAAAGTTTTATTTGAAAAAAGATATCTGGAAAATTGGTGAAGAAATGATAAATTGTATTTGTTCCTACAAGTACCATTTCAATAAAAACATAGGAATCGATGTAAATTACAGATCTTTTGAGACAATGGGATGTGGAACTGTATTAATAACTAATCACAATCATCAATACGATTATTTAGGATTTGAACATAATAAAAATTGTTTAATTTATAATGATGAGAAACATTTATTTGAAATTTTAGAATCATTAAATGTTTTCGATTATGAAAATTTAAGGAGAAATTCAATAGAGTTTTCCAAAGAGCATACTTATAAACAAAGAATGAAAGAGTTATTAAACTATATTGATTTTAAGTGAGTTACAAATTATGAAAAAAGTATTAATTTTGGGCGGCGGCGGCTTTATTGGTGGGCATTTGGCTAAAAGATTGAAAAATGAGGGCCACTTTGTTAGAATTGTTGACATTAAGCCCCATGAATACTTTGATCATGATGAAATTTGTGATGAATTTATTGTAGATGATTTGAGAGATCCAGGTCTAGTAAGCACAATTATGTTTGCACCAGGACAGCATTCAGAATCAGATAAAGAAAATAGCTTTGATGAAGTGTACCAATTGGCTGCAGACATGGGCGGCGCAGGTTATATTTTTACTGGCAACAATGATGCGAATGTTATGCACAATTCTGCCCTCATTAATTTAAATGTTGCACATGAGGCAGTGAGAAAAAGTGTTAAAAAGATTTTTTATTCTTCGTCTGCATGTATGTATCCAGAGCACAATCAATTAGATCCTAATAATCCAAATTGTGAAGAGTCAAGTGCATATCCAGCAAATCCCGATTCAGAATATGGTTGGGAAAAATTATTTTCTGAAAGATTATATTTAGCTTTTAATAGAAATTATAATTTGAATGTTAAAATTGGAAGATTCCATAACATTTTTGGACCTTATGGTACATATAAAGGGGGCAAAGAGAAAGCCCCCGCTGCTATGATTAGAAAAGCTATTGAAACTCCAGATGGTGGCACATTCGAAGTTTGGGGGGATGGTTTTCAGACAAGATCTTTTTTATATGTTGACGAATGTGTAGAAGCAATTTTTAGATTAATGGATTCTGATTTTAGCGGCCCGGTGAACATTGGATCTGAAGAAATGATTACAATTGGAGACTTGGCAAGAATGGCCTGTAAAATTTCAGGCAAAAAAATAGATTTAAAATTTATTTGGGGTCAAGAATTTTATGACAAATATGGTTTCAAATGCCCTACTGGTGTCAAAGGTAGAAATTCTGATAATAAGTTATTTAAAGAAAAAATTGGCTGGGAAGTTTCCCAGCCACTATTTGAGGGTATGTTAGCAACCTTTAATTGGATGAAAACTAAATATTAAACTAATTCCATCCATCCAATTCCAGCAATACATTTGGCATTTGTGTTAGAACCTGAGGCTGCTAAAGTAATAATATCACTAGTGCCTTGAATTGTCCTTCCAAGTTGCAAATTGAAATTTTGAACTCCGCCAAGTTCTGCTGTTGTTTTTTGATAAACTATTCCACCCTGAATGACCGTTCCAATGTCTGACATGCTAGTAGCACTAGTATCATATTGAACAGAACTATATGAACTAAAATCTGTAAACCCACCTGTTGAATTTAAAGTTGGATTTAATAAAAGTCTCCATTGAAAATTATCTGCAGTGTGTCCTAAAAAATCAATTTGCACAGGTAAAACTACAGAATCGAGTCTTGAGCTTTTGAGTCTTATTGATACCATAGGGTATAAAGTTCCAGCAGTTGATAACATTTTATAATCAGATGCTATTATTGTACTTGAAACAGTACGAACCTCGCTTGCACCTTGATATCCACCTTCAGAAATTACTGTAGAACAAATAACTTTCATGGTTGAAGATCCGCTTGTTCCTGCAGTATTTTCGATTTCTTCTCTTAATGGCAGAGTTGCTGTGGTCATGTAAGTTGTTAAATTTAAGTTATCATTATGAAAAGTATGAGCAATCACTGGCACCCCGTCAACTATAAAGCCACATCTAACATCTCCTACACCTAGCCACTCAACATCCATCCAAAAAATGTTTGCTTTGGTAACGTCTAATTGTCTTGGGAAAAATGCTGAGCCATCAAATTTGTTGCCATTCCAGCTTGACTGTGCAACTTTCCTCGAATCATCTACAGAACCACCTACATAGCTTCTTAAAACTAAATAAAGTGTTGTACCATCTTGTTCAAGAAAGACCCCGTTTTGAGTGCTAAAAAAACCAATTCTTTGTCGTAAATTTGCTTTAGGAGTAGCCATTGCAAAAGTTCTCATAACCAGAAAAGATTTACCAGGTTGATAAGGCATAACTCTTTTAGATTCTTGATAAACATAATCTCCTGAAGCATTTGTGACATTCAGGTTAACTACACTTTCATTGGCACTGTAGGTTTTTGATCCAGATCCATTAGTTGAATAGCTAAATTTTTCATTTTCTCTATACCTATGAAAACTATCAAATATTGTAAAAGGTTCAGAAACTCTATTCCTTCCAAAAGCATCTAATGTAGCTATGTTGCTATTGCCATTTATTGCATTCAGAATGCTAGCGGAATCACCACAACCAGAATTATCCATTTTATAACCTCGGAAAAATTATTTTATACTTGATAGATGAAATGTCTAAACTTCCAAATCTTCTAGAATCATCAGAATTATTTGAATTATCACCCAAAAGATAAACTCTATTTTTTTCTATTTTTGATTTATATACCATTTCCACTTTATTGTGCTTATTAAAGTGATCATAAAAATCTTTGTTAACTAAAATTGGCAAAATTGAATTATTATTCAGCCAGTAATAATATTCATCGCCTTCTAAAAATTTAACTCTTTTGATAATGTAATTATCTTCAAAATATGCAACTACGACATCTTCTTTATCAAATTTGTTAGCTTCCATTCCAATCAAAATTTGTTTATTTTTCAATGTTGGGTACATCGAATTGCCACTTACAACTATAATTTTGAAAGGTGATAAATAAATACCTAAAACTAAAACAACGAATAAAGTTAATTTGAATAAATGGTTCTTCAAGATTATTTCCTCCTAAATTTGAAATAATCAAACCATTTTTGTTTTTTGTTGATTAAGATTCTGTTTGTACGAAAGTTTTTTGGCCTTCAGGGCCAGTTTGAGTTACAACTTCAATTGCTCCTTTGGAGCCTCCATAAGCCCCAAAGTTTTTACCTGAAATGTAATCATAGCAGCCAACCCATTTTGCTCCAGCATATTTCTGCATGCCCTGTGCGTTTAACCATAATCTATTTTTGCCTGATTCAAAATTTGCGTTAATTCCTGCCGATTTATCGCCTTCACCAATTTGCCCATTTTCTTTAAAATCAGGATTATTATTAAAAAAATTTGCAACCACAGAATCTGGTACTAGCCACATGCCATCAGATGATCCATGAGTGACGAGAACTTTCTCTCCTCCGACAGTTGCGTAGTCAGGAATTCCTGATTGAGCAACTTTATCAAAGACAGAATTGTCATTTGTTGGAACTTCATACATCTGACCCGGTTGAAGTTCAGTGCCAGGCAAAAATTGTTGGGTTTGAGCTAATTTTATTGTTTTTCTAGCAATAGAATCAGCCAACTTATAATTGCCAACTTGTTCTGATAATCTAATCAATAGTTTCAATGCTATCAAGTTTTCTGTGTTCATCCCAATCCTCTTCAGCAATTTCGATTAATTCTTTTTCATCATATTCTATTTCTGAATTTGATTCGGTATACACTTCTTCGTTTAATTCAAAAATCCCAGCCCCCAATAATTTATTAACTTCATTCATTAAATCATTATCTCTATTGAGCCAACCTTTTAAGAAAACTTTTTGTGATGGATTTTGTTTTACTCGGTAATTTCTCCAAATTTTTCTTAATTTGCAAATTTCTAAAGCAATTTTACCAGCATCGCATTCATGAATAACATCACTAATTTCTTGTGTCCAAGTGCCTGTAATGTTAACTTTCAAAGCTTTTTGCAATCTTCTGATTGCTCCTGCTGGGCCAAAATTTACAGCTGTATCAAACATAACTAATCCAAGGGGGGCTTTGAGCCATTTTGCTCTAACCAAGTCCCAGTAACGGGTCCCATAAATTTCTTTTACTTCATAATCCAAAATATGTTTCACACTCATCGCGGGGTGTTTTTTAGATTTTTTGTATGAATCATAAACTCTTTGTGTTATGCCTTTATTTGTTGCACCACCTGGGTCTTTAGGATGATTCGTAAACCCGCCTTCCCACTTAAGAACAAATTTTAGGGCATCTTCAAATTCGATTGGCATAATCCTACTCCTTTTTGAGTAACTTTAGTATTTCAAGCCACTCTTTCTATCTCAAAATCGCAGGTTTAAGCAAATTCTAATTGTAAAATTAATGATTAGAATTAACTCAAACAATTAAAGAAAAAAATAACATTATGCCTACATTTTACATTGTTCCGCCAAGAAAAACACAATTAGGCGAATTTGGAATTAGTATTTCTGGTATTTTTGGTATCAAGACTAATTTACCAAATAACGCCCCAATTACTAGCGCAGGTGCATTACAGCTAGATCAGGGTTTCGCACCAACTTGGACAGGACAACATGTTTTCAATAATATTGTTACATTCAATGACAATGTAATTTTCAATGGTGATCAATCATTCAACATTAATTCACTTTACATTGCCGGACAAACTGCAGGCGATTTAATTTATTTTAATGGTACCACTTGGACCAGACAGGGTATTTCAACTACATCTGGTGCAGTGCTTCAATCTACAGGCACATCAATCACTTGGAGTAATGCTTTAAATGTAGGAACAACAACTACAAACACTCTTAACATCGGTTCGCTCAACGGTGTTCTCAAAGCATCATCTGGCTTGGTAAGTGGATCATCTGGACTCAATGATCTGCAAGATGTTCAATTATCTTCACCTTCAAATAATCAATTTTTAAAATATAATGCTGGGTTGAGCAAATGGCAAAATGCAAATGTCCCATTGCCTGACAGAACATTAATAATAAGATTTTTGAATGGCTCAACACCTGTTACTTTGGGGGCAGATCAAGAAATTGCTACAGTACCATATGAACCATCTGATGGTGTTAGTGTTTTGATTTTTTTGGTAACAAGAATTACTTTACAGATAGAAAATACTGCCTCATCAGGCGATAGCACTATTCGAGTTCAAAGAGTAAATGCAAATACAGCTTTCCCTGATCCTACCGACCCAGCTGCTGTTTTTATTGCAGAATTGACAGTGCCAGCGGGCGATACTGAAGTTTTTATCAACAGAACAGATCCATCATTTGATGTAAGTGTTTCAAGTGGTCAAAGATTGCGTTTAGTAATTGATGAAATAGGCACTGGCGCTGAAAATTGGACAGTTCAGCTCGAAGGTTCTGCCGTTTCATTATATGAGCAACCTTCTGGAGTAGTTCCAATCTCTATGGGCGGAACTGGAAGATCAACTATTGGAGCTGCTAATACAGTATTAACTGTTGGCCAAGATGCAGATAAATTAATTTACAAACAACTAGTTGCTGGAACAAGTATTAGCATTGTTTCAGCTCCCATTTTATCTGGCGGTGTTGAAGTTGGAGGAACTATCACTGTTTCTTACACTGGGTTGGCAGGTGGTGGAGGAGCGGGAACTGTTAATTCTGGCAATGCTGGTGAATTAACTTATTATGCTTCAACCGGAACAACAGTTTCGGGTGTAAGTAATCTTCTTTGGAACAATGTTGGTAAAAAACTTTCTATTACTGCTGTTCCATCTACATGGGATACATCTGCAATTTCTTTATTAGTTGGAACAAGTACATTTGCAAATGGCAGTGCTAATGGAACAGTTATAGCAGTTAATGTTCCATCTACGCCAGTATTCACTGGTAATTTTATTGATTTTCAATTGAATAATTCAAGCAAGTTCTCAATTGATTACACTGGAGCTGTTTCAGCATCAACTATAAGTTTAACTTCAGCCTCTGCCTCAACAAGTACTACTACTGGAGCATTGGTGGTACCAGGCGGTGTAGGTATAGGAGGAGCTTTAAATTTAGGTACTGCTTTATCTGTAAGTAATGGAGGAACAGGTGTTACTACTGCCACAAGTGGTCAGTTGTTAATTGGTAATACTTCAGGCACATTTACTAAGTCAACTCTAACAGGTTCAAATGGAATCTCTATTACTAATGGTGACGGAAGCATTACAATTTCCAATGATAGATTAAATTCATTGAATGGCTTGACAACTACAAGTCAAACATTTGCAACCTCAACTTCAGGTACAGATTTCACTATAACATCCTCAACTTCAACACATACTTTTGCACTGCCAGATGCATCAACTACCGCCAGAGGAGTTATAAGCACAACTGCACAAACAATAGGGGGTCTCAAAACATTTAATAATGGGGCCAAATCACAAGAGTTCATTACAGGATTGAGTGGTTACTTTGGCGGTGACCCAACAGTATTTACGGTTGGCGGAACCACTAGCAGTGTATTGTTTGGAATCATGAAAGATGATTCTCTAAGCAGATTTGCTGGGATAAAGGTTGAAGAAAAAGTGAGCCCTACTTTGGGGTCTGGCTATCTTTATGGCGACATTGTATTTTACACCGACTCAGAAGCAGAAGATTTTTCAACTGAGAGAATGAGAATTGATGGTGCTGGAACTATTTCTTTGGAAGGTGATGTTTCCATAAATGGTACTTTGTCCTTAAATAATGTGCCATTGGCACCATCATATGGCGGAACTGGCAATACATCATACACAGATGGACAACTTTTAATTGGCAACAGCTCTACGGGCTCACTATCAAAATCCACCTTAACAGCTGGCACTAATGTGACTATTACAAATGGCAATGGCACAATTACTATTTCAGCTTCTACAGGTGGAACTAGTGGAGGTACAGTCACAAGTGTTGGTATGTCTGTACCATCAATTTTTGTGTTGAGTACATCATCGATTTCAACATCTGGTACTTTTGCAATAACTCTCGAAACTACTTCTGCAAATTATGTATTTGCAGGCCCGACGACCGGGTCGGCAACTACACCTGCTTTTAGAGCTTTGGTCGCTTCAGACATTCCTTCACTAAGCTACGCACCTTTGACCACTGGTACAAGCATACTTTCGGGCAACGGCAGCGGTGGATTTTCAAGTGTAACAATTGGTACAGGTTTAAGTTTTTCTACTGGCACATTAAGTAATTCTGCTCCAGATCAAACTGTAAGTTTAAGTACTGGCAATGCAAATGTTACAATAACAGGAACTTATCCAAATTTCACAATTTCAACACAGAACACCACTTACACAAATGGAACAGGAATTAATTTATCTGGTACTACTCTTGCAATTGATAATACCGTGGTTGTCACACTATCAGACAATCAGATTTTGACCAATAAGACACTTACAAGCCCGGTTATAAATTCTGCAACATTAAATACTACTACAATAGGTTCTTCTGGCCTAATTATTACTGGCACAACAAGCGGAACATCTGCTTTAATAGCTTCGGCATCTCCATCCGGGAACACTTTGACATTTCCAACTTCAACTGGAACTCTTGCAATTACTTCAGACATCGAAGATGGTACTTTAACTTTAGCAGTTTCAGGTGATGGACTATCAGGATCAGCAAGCTTTTCTGCCAACACATCTAGCAATATTACTTTCACAGTAAATAGCAATGCTACAAGTTCAAATTCAACAAGTACAATTGTTTTTAGAGATTCTTCAGGAAATTTCAGCGCCGGTACCATAACAGCATCGCTAGATGGTAATGCAACAAATGTCACAGGAATAGTTGCTGTTGCAAATGGCGGCACTGGTACAAGTGATACAAATCAGGCAATAATAAATTTGGGGGCTACTACCACCGGTGCCTCATTATTCAAAATTACACCACCTGGTTCTACGACCTTTATAAGGGTCAAATCCGATAATACTGCAGATTTATTGGATGCAACAAATTTCAGAACTGCTATTGGCGCTGGTACTGGCAACGGTACTGTAACAAATGTTGGCTTGAGTGTTCCTAGTATTTTAAATTCAAGCACTTCGTCAATAACAAGTTCAGGGACATTTACTCTTACTCTTGCATCTCAAGATGCCAATACGGTATTCGCAGGGCCTACCACTGGATCAGCAACCACACCTGTTTTTAGATCTTTAGTAGCTGCTGACATTCCCTCATTATCTAGCTTGTATGCCCCTGTAACAAGTGGAACTAGCATTTTGAGCGGCAATGGAAGTGGGGGCTTTAGCAGTGTAACAATTGGCACAGGTCTTGGCTTTTCGACTACAGGCACCTTAAGCAATACTTCGCCAGATCAAGTTGTAAGTTTGACAGCGGGAAATGCAAATGTAACTATAAGTGGAACTTATCCTAGCTTTAGTATTACAACTGTAAACACTACATACACAAATGGTACAGGCCTCACCTTAACAGGTACATCATTTTCCATAAATAATACTGTTGTAACTTTAACAGGCAACCAAACTTTAACGAATAAAACACTTACATCTCCAACAATAAACTCGCCAACTATTAATACTTCAACTATTAATACTTCAACTATTAATACTTCAACAATTGGTAGTTCTGGGTTGAGATTTAGTGGAACGTCTAGTGGTACAACTTTGCTCATTGCATCAGCGACCCCTTCTAGTAACACCTTGACATTGCCAACTGCCACAGATACGATTGCCGTTTCAGGGGATATTAAAAATGGAACATTAACTCTTGCCGTTTCAGGCAATGGGCTTTCTGGTTCTGCAAGTTTTTCAGCTAATACTTCAAGCAATGTTACCTTTACGGTTGATAGTAATGCTACAAGCTCTAATTCAACAAGTACAATCGTTTTTAGAGATTCATCTGGTAATTTCAGTGCTAATACAATTACTGCAAATCTTACTGGAGATGTCAGTGGTAATGCTTCTAATGTAACAGGAATTGTTGCGATTGCTAATGGTGGAACTGGAGCATCAACAGCAACCACTGCAATTATAAATTTGGGGGCAACTACTACAGGAGCCTCTCTATTTACTGTGTCATCTCCAGGTGCAATAAGATTTATCAAAATTAAAGCCGATAACACGGTTGAATTATTAGATGACACAAATTTTAGAACTGCTATTGGTGCAGGAACTGGCAATGGTACAGTCACCAGTGTGGGTTTAACAGTACCTAACATTTTAAATGTCAGCACTTCATCAATTTCAACATCGGGCACTTTTGCAATTACTCTTGCTTCTCAAACTGCTAATTATGTATTCGCTGGCCCCACAACGGGCGCTTCTACAACTCCTACTTTCAGAGCTCTTGTATCTTCTGACATCCCGGCTTTAAATTATGCGCCACAAACAACAGGTACTTCTATTCTTTATGGCAATGGAAGTGGTGGTTTTAGCAATGCTACAATTGGAACTGGCTTAAGTTTTTCTGCTGGAGAGATAAGTAATTCTGCTCCTGATCAAACAGTGTCGCTAAGTACAGGAAATGCAAACGTAACAATAACAGGTACATACCCAAATTTTACAATCTCTACTGATAACACAACTTACACCGATGGCACTGGAATTATTCTTACTGGAACTTCTTTTGCTATTGATACAACCGTTGTAGCCACATTAAATGATACTCAAATTTTAACAAATAAAACAATTACAGGAACTAGCAATACTTTAACTGTCAGATTAACAAATGATGTTACTGGTACTTTGCCTATCGCAAATGGTGGCACCGGGACTGTAGACGGCTCTATAACAGGCACTGGCGCTTTGACATTTACTGCAACTGGAACTTCGAGTAACATAACTCTAGTACCCGGTTCATCTGCTTTTGTTGATGTAAGTAGTAAGAAGATTATTAATCTTGCTAATCCAGATAACGACCAAGATGCAGCAACTAAAGGATATGTTGATAGTGTATCTCAGGGCTTGATCGTAAAAGATTCGGTGAGAGTTGCATCCACTGCAAATTTATCTGGTACCTATAGCAATGGCACCAATGGTGTAGGTGCAACTTTAACAAATAATGGTTCTCAATCTGCATTATCGATTGACAATGTAAGTTTAGCTTATCTGGACAGAGTTTTAGTCAAAGATCAATCGACACAATTACAAAATGGCATCTATTACATTGCATCAACCTCTCACATAGGAAGTGCGACCACAAACTGGGTGTTAACTAGAACTACAGATGCTGATGAAGACAGTGAAGTAACATCCGGTTTGTTTGTATTTGTGACTTCTGGAGATACTAATTCAGCTACTGGCTGGGTTATGTCAAGTTCTGGTGCAATTGACGTTGGCACATCTAGTATTGTATTTTCTCAATTTTCAGGCAGTACAACATACACTGATTCAGATCCTATTACTATCAATGGAACTGTGATTAGTTTAAACAATGGTAATCCTTTACCCGTGAACCATGGTGGAACAGGTGTAAATTTCAGTGCATCTTCTGGTATTTTAAAATTTACCACTGGTACAGCTTCACTTGTAACAGCGCCATCGGGAGACATAGTAGGTACTTCAGATTCGCAAACACTTACAAATAAAACTTTAACGTCCCCAACAATTAATACTGGAATTATTGGGTCTGCCGGAATAACATTCAATGGTTCAACAGGCACTACTAAAATTATTGCAAATTCAACAGCTGGCAATAATACTATAACTTTGTCTAACAACAATGGCACGATTGTTACCACTGGTGACAATGGCACTATTACAAGTAACATGATTGCCAATAATACAATTGTTAATGCAGACATAAATACATCAGCGGCAATTGCAATAACAAAGTTGGCTGCCTCAACTATTAGTGGTGTTAGTTTGGGCAATAATTTGAATAGTTTATCTACCTCCTCTGGTGGCGGCTTGACAATTAGCTCAACATCCTATAATGGCTCTGCGGCAGGCACTATTAGCGTAGATACTTCTGTTGTAGCTACTTTGAGTTCAACTCAAACACTTCAAAATAAAACTTTAAATTCACCTGTTATTGATAGCATTTTTGATCTTTTGTCCTGCAATTTGACTACTAGTGCTACAACAGCTGATCAAATTTTACACTCAATAAGCGCCTCTACTTATAGAAGTGTTAAATACTTTATGCAAGTTACTTCAGGTGGAAGTTATCATGTAGTAGAAATAGTATTAGTACATGATGGAACATCAGTAATTATTTCGGAGTATGGACGAATTATGACAAGCGGATCTTTGTCCACCTTTGACGCTGATATTTCAAGTGGAAATTTGAGATTAAAAGTTACTCCAGCTAATGCAATTACTGTTTATAAAGCTGCTGCAACAGCAATCAGAACATAAAAATAAATAATTTATAGAGGATAGTGAATCTATAATGGCAACAACATCTCGTTTCGTAGCAAAAAATGGCTTAGATAATAATAGTAAAACCCTATTAAATATTGGTTCTTCTGGTTCGGAGTTGAGTTTTTCAGGAGGGCACAGTGTAACATTTACTTCTACAGGAAGTACAGGTTTAACACTACCTACATCTGGAACACTAGCAATCTTAACAGACATAAAAGATGGAACATTGACATTAAATGTTTCTGGCAATGGATTGTCTGGTTCAGCTAGTTTCTCTGCAAATACAACTAGTAATGTTACTTTTACGGTTGCTAGCAATGCCACTAGTTTGAATTCATCTAGTACAGTTGTTTTTAGAGACTCGTCTGGTAATTTCAGCGCTAATACCATAACTGCCAACCTAACTGGTAATGTTTCTGGTAATGCTACTAATGTCACTGGAACTGTTGCAATTGCCAATGGTGGAACTGGAGCATCAACAGCAACCACTGCAATTATAAATCTTGGAGCTTCAACAACTGGCGCGTCCTTATTCAGCATAACTCCCGAAAGTGCAATAAGATTTATTAAAATAAAAGCAGATAATACTGCTGAGCTTTTAAATGATTCAGATTTTAGGGCGGCTATAGGAGCTGGTACAGGCAATGGTACAGTAACTACAGTCGGGTTGAGTTTACCTAACATTTTTTCTCTTACTACATCTTCAATTTCTACTTCTGGAACTTTAACTGCCACTTTGGTTTCCCAAAATGCAAATTATGTTTTTGCAGGGCCGACTACTGGTTCTGCAACTACACCTGCTTTTAGAGCCTTGGTTGAAGATGACATACCATCATTATTGTCATTATATGCGCCTAAAACTGTTGGCAGTTCAATTCTTTATGCAGACGGCAGTGGCGGTTTCAGCAACGTAACAATTGGAACAAGTTTAAGCTTTTCAGCAGGAAATCTTTCCAATTCCGCTCCAGATTTAACTGTTGTTTTAAATGCTAGTGGAAGTATTTCTATTACAGGAACTTATCCTGAGTTTACAATCTCAGGCACAGACACTAATACTACTTATACTAATGGGACAGGTTTAAACTTAGTTGGGACCACATTTTCGATCAATACATCGGTTGTTACATTAACAGGATCTCAAAATTTAATTAATAAAACAATTGGTACCACTGGTTTAATATTTGATGGCACAACAAGCGGTACTACAAAAATTATTGCGTCATCGGCGCCATCTAGTAACATTTTAACTTTTCCAACTAGCACTGGAACTTTAGCTATCACAGATGACATTAAAGATGGAACGCTAACACTTTCAGTTTCTGGTAATGGATTATCTGGTACAGCTAGTTTCTCTGCAAATACAACTAGTAATGTTACTTTTACTGTAGACAGCAATGCCACTAGTTTGAATTCATCAAGTACAATTGTTTTTAGAGACTCATCTGGTAATTTTAGTGCTAATACCATAACTGCAAATCTTACTGGTAATGTTTCTGGCAATGCTACTAATGTCACTGGAACTGTTTTGATAGCCAATGGAGGCACAGGAGCAACAACTCAAGCTGCAGCTAGGGTAGCATTAGGGGCTACTACAGTTGGTGCAAATTTGTTTACTCTAACAAACCCGAGTGCCATAACTTTCATAAGAATAAATGCCGATAATTCAGTTTCTACACTAAATAGTTCTGCTTTCAGAACAGCTATTGGAGCTGGTACTGGCAATGGTACTGTTACAAATGTAAGTTTAAGTTTGCCTAACATTTTTACTTTGACTACTTCTTCAGTTACAACTTCAGGTACGCTAACCGCACTCCTCGCCTCACAAAATGCTAATACAATTTTTGCTGGTCCAGCAACAGGCACTGCAACTACACCAACTTTCAGGTCTTTAGTTGCCAATGACATTCCGCCTTTGAACTACGCTCCATTGACTTCTGGAACTTCAATACTTTATGGCAATGGCACTGGCGGATTTAGCAGTGTAAATGTAGGATCTGGATTGTCATTTTCAGGTGGCACATTAAGCAATTCGTCGCCCGACCAGACAGTTACTTTGAATGCATCGACAAATGTTACAATAACAGGAACTTATCCAACTTTTACAATTTCAGCCACTGACACAAATACAACTTATACTAATGGCACTGGAATTGATTTGGTTGGAACTACATTTTCAATTAATACTTCTACAGTAGCTACTCTTTCAGATTCTCAAACATTAGCTAATAAAACTATTGGAACTGGTGGATTAATTTTTGCAGGTACCACTAGTGGTACTAGTTTAATAGTCGCTTCTTCAACTCCTTCTGGTAATACGCTTACATTGCCAACGTCTAGTGGTACTATTGCAATTACATCAGACATTAATAATGCTTCTCTGACTCTGGCTGTTTCTGGAGTAGGCCTTACTGGTTCTGCAAGTTTTTCTGCAAATGCGTCGAGTAATGCAACTTTTACTGTGGTTAGTAATGCCACAAGTTCAAATACAGTTAGCACGATCGTTTCCAGAGATGCATCTGGTAATTTCAATGCTGGTACTATTACTGCGAATTTGTCTGGCAATGCTACTAATGTCACTGGAATAGTAGCCATTGCCAATGGCGGTACAAATGCAAGCACTGCCGCAGCTGCATTGACAAATCTTGGAGCTACAACAGTAGGCGCAAATTTATTTAAATTGACAGATCCTAATTCTACCAGTTTTATAACTATAAATTCGGCGAATACAGTTTCTGCTAGATCAGCATCTGAATTTAGATCTGATCTCGGAGCAACAACTGTTGGTTCTGCTCTTTTTACTCTTAGTAATCCAGGATCTACTAGTTTTATAAGAATCAATGCAGACAATACTGTCACAGCACAAAGCGCTAGTAATTTTAGAGCTGATTTAGGTGCAAATACCGTAGGCTCTAACATTTTTACTCTTAGCAACCCAGGCGCAACAACATTCATTCGAATTAATTCTGACAATACTGTAACGGCACGATCTGCCTCTGATTTTAGAACAGATTTGGGAGTTTCAGCTCTTGGTGATGCTTTATTTACATTGTCTACAACTGCAATTAGATACATACAGATAAGCACAACATCTGTTAACTTGCTTACTGGCGCTGCTTTTAGAACTGCCATTGGGGCTGGAACTGGCAATGGAACTGTTACTAGTGTAGATTTAAGTATGCCTAATATTTTTACTGTCAGCAATAATCCAGTAACAACATCAGGCACTCTAACAGTCACATTAGCAAATCAAAACGCCAACACAGTATTAGCTGGGCCAACTACAGGCGCTGCTGCTGCACCAACATTTAGGGCTTTAACATTTACAGACATTTCAGGCGATGCGCTCACTGTAGGTAAAGGGGGCACAGGCACTTCATCTCTAACATCCAATGCTGTGCTAGTTGGCACAGGTACGTCTGCAGTAACATTAACTGCTACTTCAAGTCAATACAAAGTATTTGTGTCAGGCTCAGGCGGAACTCCCACATGGGGGACTGTTAGTTTAGATCAAGCTGCAGCAATTTCTGGTAAACTTCCAATAGCAAGTGGAGGCACTAATGCATCTACAGCTGCTGAGGCTTTAACAAATTTGGGGGCTTTATCAAGTGCCATAAATTCTACTCAAGATGGTTATTTTAACAGCATTTATCTTTTAGAAAGTGATACTAATGCTACACGACGTTATCTTCAAATAGTAAATTTTGATAATCTTTCTACTTCTAGAACTTTGAACATAAAAACAAATGATGGAGATAGAACTTTAACAATTGCAGCTAATTCTGAAATTTCAGGTACTAACACTGGTGACCAAACAATTACTTTAACAGGTGATGTTACAGGTTCGGGAACGACTTCTTTTGCCGCAACTTTATCAACTTCGGGAGTAACTGCTGGAACGTATAATAATAGTACAACTTCGATTACTCCATTTACAGTGGATTCAAAAGGTAGAATAACTTCTACAGGAAGCACTGTAACATTGACTCCTTCTTTTTCAAGTATTACTTCTAAACCTACTACACTATCCGGGTATGGAATTACTGACGCTTTGTCAAATTCCACTTCTTCAACTCAATCTGGATATTTTGGGAATGTTAATTTATACGATACAACTACTAATCCAAGCAATTATTTGCAGATTTTAAATATAGCAGATTTATCAACAACTAGAACTCTTAGTATAAACACAGGAGACTTTAATCGAACAATAATTTTGAGTGGTGATACAACGTTATCTGGTACTAACACTGGTGACCAAACAATTACTTTGACAGGTGATGTTACAGGCTCAGGAACCTCTTCTTTTGCTGCTACATTAGCAGCATCTGGTGTAACTGCTGGAACATACAATAACAGCACAACTTCTATTACCCCGTTTACTGTTGATTCCAAGGGCAGAATTACTTCAATTGGTGTTGCTTCTACTATTTCGCCTGCTTTTTCAAACATAACTTCTAAACCTACTACGTTATCTGGCTATGGAATCACTGATGCTTTATCAAATTCTACATCTTCTACGCAAAATGCTTATTTTGGTGACATACATTTAAGGGATGACACATTATCATCTCATTATTTAAAAATTACTGATTCGGAAAATCTTACAGAGGACAGGACACTTAATTTAAGTGTTAATAATGAAAATAGAACTATTTCTTTGTCAGGAAACTTAACTGTTTCTACAACTTCAATAATTTCAGGAACTAACTCAGGCGATCAAACAATTACTTTGACAGGTGATGTCACAGGCTCAGGAACTAGTTCATTCGCGGCTACAATTTCTAGCAATGCAATAACGTTTGCTAAAATCGTTAATTCAAACGCGTCTGGTCTGTCAGTTGTTGGCAGAAATACAGATAGTGCTGGAAATTTTGGCGAAATAATTGCTGCTACAGATCATCAAATTTTAAGAAGAAGTGGCACAAGTATTGGCTTTGGAAGTATCAATTTAGCTTCATCTGCTACAGTGGGTACTAGTGTTCTTTCTGTTACAAATGGTGGCACTGGTGTTTCATCTTTTGTAACCAGCAGACTTTTGATCAGTAATTCTTTGTCTACTACTGGCGTTATAGAAACATCTGCTAACATAATTCATTCAACATCAAATCTTTTATTCTCACCACATGGTGTAAGCGCCGGGAACACATTTGAATTAAGATTTGGAGAATTGTCAGGTTCTGAATATATTGGATTGAAAGCCCCAGATTCAATAACAACATCTTATACTTATGTTTTACCATCA
>JACCDY010110132.1_pt1 | contig 88068 bp, 96 predicted proteins | sample 7446391 | NCBI WGS metagenome assembly JACCDY01 (sample SAMN15323451, study PRJNA562643) | freshwater metagenome | isolation source: river surface water | place: USA:Blue River Watershed | collected 2017-08-18
ATCTACGGAATAGATGACGAAGGCGCTGGCGGCGGCATGCTTATTGACGGAGATAGATATAGTAGTGAAAGTCCTATTAAGTCTATGGTTGCTGATGCCTTCACACAAGTTGCACAAGGAGCTATTGGATTTCACATTACTAACTTTGGTTATATGCAGTTAGTTTCTTGTTTTGCGGTTTTCTGTAAAAAAGCATTCTATACTACACGAGGCGGATATCTATCTATTAGTAACTCAGTTATTGACTTTGGTGACGAAGGATTTGTTGCTGACGGTTATTATCCAGATCCTTACAGTTCAGGTTTAGTAAACACAGACTATTATTCAAGCGTAGCTTCAGTTACAGTTACATCAGGTCAAGGATATACAAGTGAACCAAGTGTTCTTATTGAACCGCCAACTACTCCAGGAGGAGTACAAGCACAGGCAACTGCAAGTATTGATCCAATATTAGGTATTGTTAATGCTATAACAATCACAGACCCAGGCAGTGGTTATGATTTTCAACCTACAGTAACTATTTCAGGCGGTGGTGCATCTTTAGATGCAACAGGTATTGTAAATTTACAAAAAAATCTTTACATTGACGTAAACAAACTGTCAAACAAACCTCAAATTGGCAGTGTAATGTTTTTAGGAAATGATCCTCAGGGATATTACATTACTGAAGTATCTGATACAGCGTTTGCATTTAAATATGACGAACAAAAATGCCGTAGAGACGTAGGTATTATTTTAGATGCCGTATTAGCTGACACTCTGTTTAACTCAACACATAGAAGTGTCAACGCTGGATTAGCATATCTAAGAAGCTATTCAAGCAAAGTTACAAGTTTACAAAAAGCTCAAACTATTGCAGGTATTACAAAAGCTAAACAAGACGCTTTATTATTAACATCTAATCCTATTGCACAAGCAAGAATAGAAACAGGATTTAATACAGTTATCAATATTATTTCGTTTGGTGCGTCAGTTGCCCCAGCTATTGTAAATCCGCTACCACCGTTATACGAGCCAGGGTATCCAGAAGCAGCAGCTATTCTATTAGCTAATAAAACGTTTATTCAAGATGAAATTGTTTCTTGGTTATCAGCATTCACTACATTTTCATATGATGAAGCAAAATGCCGTAGAGACATTGGACTAATCATAAACGCAGTGTTAGGTGATATTGTTTTAGGAGCAAATCATCAAACTACAATGGCTGGTCTTGCATACCTAAGAGCCTACAGTGCTACAGTAACAACAAATCAAAAAATACAAACTATTGCTGGTCTTGAAAAAGCAAGAGATTTAGCCAATGATTTAATAACCGATGCTTCTACTCAGGCATTAATAACATCAAAGTTTCAGTCTGTAATTGATATTATTGACAGCGAAGATCCAACTAACGTTCCTGCTGTAGTAATGACTACACCAAATGGTATAGACTCTGGATATCTAAATGCTGCTAATCAACTTAGCACAAATAAGGTATTCATAGTTCAAGAAATTATTAGTTATATCAACGAAAACTTGTCTATTCCAGGGTATAATGAAACTTTATTTAGAAGAGATGTAGGTTATTTTGTTGAAGCAATAAGATTTGACCTTTTATACGGAGGCAATAGTGCAACAACAACAGCGGCAAATATTATTGCAGGTGACGGATTTGATCTTGTTGATGTGTATACACATCTAAAAGATTTTATTGGAAATATTGTTTTAGCAGACGACTCTGGTTGGACAAAATCTTCTACTAACTCAGAAATACAAGACGTCATTGCACCAGCAGGATCAGGTCTTGCAGCAACTAAAGCTGAAGATTTAGCTCAAATTATTATTGACATTGTTGACACTGGATCTACAAGTGCATTACCTGAAGATCCAGATTACTCTGCAGGTGTTCAGTATGTCTTTAAAAATGATGATAGAACAGACATACTTAATGGATTAGAGTTAATAAAATACAATACAATACAGTATCTAAATGCTACCTATGGTAACTTTAGCTACGACGAAACAACCTGTAGAAGAGATATTGGATATATTGTTGATGCATTATGCTATGATTTAATCTATGGCGGCAATACGCAAACAGTTAATGCTGCTCTAGCATATAAAGAAGGTAGTGTTATTATTGGTGAGATTGAGCAGACTCAAGCAGCATACGAATATTGGAAATCCATCCTTGGTAATATATTAAAAAATATTCCAGTAGACACTACTACTCCGGGACAAGACACTTCTTTACCACTAGGTAGTCCTATTGATCCAGAGTTTCCAACGGAAACCGCTGAAGATTTACTACAGATTATTATTGATGTAATCGATAACGGGCCAGGGTATGTTCCCCAAGAACCCACTCAACCAACATATGAAAATGGTGACTCTGTTCTGTTAATCGAAAGAAATAACATTATTGCTCAGACATTTGATATTCAAGATTCTGTTATTAACTACCTAAATGACATCTACGGTGGTGTAGCAAGAGTATATACTTTTCCTGCAATCTTAAGTGTAACAGCAGGAACAATACCTAGATTCTATAACGTAAGTACAATCAGTACTGGTGGTACTGCACTTGAATATGTCGGATCAGGAGTTACGTATAATGCTTTACCGTTCTTTGGCGGAGAACCTGTACCTGCTAAAGAACGAATCGAAAGAGACAGCGGCAAGTCATTTACAGTATCAAGCGACCAAGTTGGTAACTACAGGATCGGTGAGTTTTTTAATGTTAACGCTCTAACTGGCGAAGTTACTATTGATGCTGAAAAATTAAATCTAAGTGGCCTAGCAAGTATTGGACCTTTTAGAAGAAATGGAGTACCTGTTGGAGTACAGTTAAGAGAAGTAAGTAACAATGCAAACTTGATTGCATCAAACGGTCTTGCTGATCCTAACACCGTACCTACACAACCAGCTGTTCAAACATATGTTGAAAACAGATATCTAAATAAAGTTGGAACCAGCGCTCAAACAGTTGCAGCGCCGATTACATTCACTAATGATATTGGCGTTAACGGCGGGGATATTTATTCTACTGCAAGCACATTTAATCTTCTTAATAGAGATAGCAGTGCAAGTATTGGTGAAGACGGTCCTGAAACAGTAAACGCATTCTTAAATGCAACTGAAGTTAACCTAGGACATACTTCTGGTACAACTTATCTAAATGGCAATCTAGAAGTTAAAGGCCAAATAGTTAGTTCTACTCAAACTAGTGTTGATTTTTTAAACACTACAGTAGCAACAATTAACGCATTTGGTGCAGCTACAGCAATCAACATGGGCGATTCTCCAGGTACATTTACCTTGGAAAGCTCAACTATTAATTTTCCTAATGCAACTACTGTTAATATTGACGGTGTCAATCCTACTATTGCAACTACCAGTACAGGAACATTAACATTATTTGACACATTAGTTACAACTGTTAATGCTTTTAGGGCAGCAACTACTATTAACATAGGTGAAAGCTCAGGTACACTAACTATTGGCAGTGCAAATACTGTTCTAGATGGAGATCTACAAGTTAAAGGTGGTGACATTACTACCAATCAGACAACATTTAACTTGTTAGGCACAACCGCAACAACTGTTAATGCATTTGCCGCAGCTACTAGTTTAAATCTTGCAGCAGGTAGCGGAACAACTACAGTTCAAAATAATCTACAAGTTAACCTAAACACTACACTAGGTGTTGATGAAACAAGTTCTAATATATACTGGGGTACATTTACTGCTAATATTAGAGATAATACATCAACCTCCTTAGATATTAAAGAAGCAACTAACAGCTATTTAAAAATTGATACTTCTAACAGTAACGAACTTACAACGTTTGGCTCTATTGCTAAGGTTGCATTTAGTAACACAACCGATGCAACGAGTGAAACAGTTGCAAGTACTACGTTTGCTGGCGGAGTAGGTATTGCTAAAAAATTATATGTTGGCACTGATTTAAGTGTTTTAGGAAATGCAACAATCGGCGATGATCGAACAATCGATACTCATACCGTCAATGGATCATTAAGTGTTAATGTCCCTGATAACACAGCCATTGCCTTCCAGATAAAAGAAAATACTCAAACTTACCTAACAACAGTAACAGCGAATGGAAGTGAAAGTATTACGATTGAAAGCACTCCAAAACTTCTTGTAAAAAATACTACCGATAGTACTGACAAAGACACTGGTGCAGTTATTATTGAAGGCGGTGTAGGCATTGAGAAAAATCTTAATGTTGGAGTTGATTTAGGCATTGGTAGAGACGTAACAATCACAGGCAACCTAAGTGTTAATGGTGGCGATTTAACAACTACAGCAACAACTTTTAATTTGTTAAACACAAATGCTACAACTATTAACTTTGCTGGAGCAGCTACAAGTTTAATAGTTGGCGCTACTACCGGCACTACAAGAATTAGAAATAATCTTGATGTAGACGGCGATGTTAACATTGACGGCGGCGATCTAACTGTAAGTACTGCAACATTTAATCTAGCTAATACTACTGCTACTACAATGAATGTTGGAGGAGTAGCAACAGGATTTAATTTAGGTACTAGTGCCGCTTCGGCAACAACGGTTACATTAGGATCTAGTAGTAATACTGGAAATACATTTAAGATTGGCAGCACAACATCTGGTACTATTAACTATACAACAGATGTTACTACAGGTATTGTTAATGCATGGCAATCGGTCACTGGAACAGTTAATATTAGTTCTAGTGGAACTATTAATCTTGGTAATAGCGCATCTGCAACTACTGAAGTTGATATTGGCGGAGCTATTACAGGTAACACATTAAAGATTTCTGGAGTTGCAGGTGGAACAGTTAACTTAACTAGTGATGTAACTAGCGGAACAGTTAATGCATTTACAGGAACAACCGGTACTATTAATGTTGGAGGTCAAGGTGTTGTTGTTAATGTAGGAGACATTAATGCTAACTCTATATTAGAAGTTAGAGGTGCATCTACCGGAACTGCTACCGTTAGAACTAACAGTGGTGTAACAACCGCAGATGTATTCAACACTGTAGTAACTACAGGTAACTTATTTGGAGCAGGAACTAGTATTAATATCGGTGCTTCTACAGGCACAACTAATATTAAAAATAATTTAGATGTTGACGGTGATGTTAATATTGATGGCGGAGATTTAACTGTATCAACAACTACATTTAATCTAGCTAATACTACTGCTACAACCGGTAACTTGTTTGGTGCAGCTACAGCGGTTAATGTTGGAACAAGTGCTGCCGCTGCAAGTACATTAACATTTGGTCCTGCTATTACAGGTAACATATTAAAGATTTCTGGAACAGCAAACGGAACTGTTGATTTGACCAGCGACGTAACTTCTGGTACAGTTGGAATATTTGACAACAACAGTGGAACTACAAATCTTGCCAATGCCGGAACTATTAACTTAGGTAAGAGTTCGAGTCTTACAACAAGTGTTGATATTGGTGGAGCTATTACAGGTAACACATTAAAGATTTCTGGAACAGCTGGCGGAACAGTAACAGTAACTAGTGATGTTACAACAGGCTCTGTAGATTTATTCAACAACCTTACAACTGGTACAATCAATCTAGGCGGTAACACTTCAACGGTAAATATTGGTGTATTACAACTGACTACTGATTTAGCAGTTCAATATGGTGGTACAGGTCAAAGTAGCTTTACCACTAATGGAGTTATTTACGGACAAAATACAAACGGTCTTGCTGTAACTGCTGCAAGTAATCCGGGTGTAAGTAATGCAGTAACAAGTTATGGAATTTTAACAACGGACGCAAGCAACGTCCCAGTATGGACAGATACAATTGATGGCGGAAGTTATTAATCGGGCGGCAGGAGCAATCCTGCCCTGACCCATCGGGCGACGAAAGTCCTGACCCACCCCTTTATAGGATAGTAACATGGCAACTAGAATTAAACATAAACGTTCCAGCGTATCTGGAAAAATACCTTTACCAGCAGATTTAGAAGCTGGTGAACTAGCACTTAACTCCAACGATGGCAAAGTCTTTTTAAAGAAAGACAACGACGACATTGTTGACATTACTAAACAAATCTTCATTAATGATACTAGTGTAGCTGTTTCTGATACAGGAACCGACGGTACTATCACAATGATTGCTGATGGAACTACAGTAGCATCGGCCACTAGTACTCACGTTGGGTTTACACAAGATACTAGCATAGGGGATGCAAAAACTCTTCAGTTTAAAGAAGCTACTAGCAATGGAACAAACTATGTAGGAGTAAAAGCACCGACTACTTTATCAAGTAGTTATACACTAACTCTGCCAACAGCTACAGGAACACTTAACCAAGTTTTAAAAACTGACGGTTCAGGAAATCTAGCATGGAGTGATTCAGATTTATTTGGAAGTAATAGAATCTATGTTAGTGCTACAAAAGGCAATGATGCCAACGACGGTATTACCGCACCTGTACTAACACTAAAACGTGCTCTACAGATTGCTTCTGGGTTAGTCTATACATCCGGCGGATTAGTAAACGGGCAGAGAGTCAACGTCATTGTCAGCGCTGGTGACTACTACATTGACAATCCTGTTATTGTTCCAGATAATGTAACAGTCAAAGGGGATAGCTTACGTTCAGTGAATATTCGTCCGTTAAATGCAGGTAGAGATATGCTACGTGTTCGAAACGGATGTTATTTTGGAGAAGTTACTTTCCGTGATGGTCTAAGCGGCGGTATCCCAACTTACACATTTGCCTATGCTGTAGCTTTTGACGATCCATTAGATACAACTACCAGTCGTACAGGATATACATACCTACCTAGCACTAAACCTTTAATCAGTCAATCTCCTTACATTCAGAACTGTACTTTGTTGTCTTTCCTAGGAGCCAGCGGTGTATTAGTTGACGGTAATCTTGTAGTAACACCTAACACCCCAGCAAATCAGATTGAAGCTGAAAATCCAGTATTTGGTGCTGCCCCTGAACAAGGTAAGTCAATGGTTGCCAACGCCTTTACCATGCTATCATTCGGCGGAACAGGATGGCGTGTCATTAACGATGCTTATGTACAGATAGTTTCTTGCTTCCAAATTTTCATGTTGAACGGTACTTACACACAAAGTGGTGGCTACTGCTCTATTACTAACTCTGCAACTAACTTTGGTCTATATGCTCTACGTTCTAGCGGATTTAGTCCTAATGCCTTTGCCTTTGACCGAGGATATATTGGTGCCACAGGTACTACTGGAAGCAAACAGACTATTACAGCCTTTGGCTGGACCCGACCAGGCGGTCCTGTTGAAGAATTTGTGTTACAAATTTATAATCCTAGTACCTATGCTAACTTAACAAACTCTTATAAACTTGCTTTAGGAAACTATCTTAATGTAAGTTTTAATGCTGCTACTGACATCAACGTTTCATCTGATGTCTTTACAGTGGTAGGACACGGTTTATTCAATCAAGATCAAGTATCATATGAGTCTAACGGCGGAACACTAATCGGCGGCATCTACGACGGCGATATTTTGTATGTTAAAAAACTAACTAATGATACTTTTGAACTATACTATGACAATAGTTTAACTAGAAAAGTTGATCTTACATTTGTTGGAGCAGGAACACAAAGTTTTATTAGATCTGATTATGAGATGATTGTCGACAACGTTACAGACACTCATAATACTTTCCAAGATATTGTTCTTGCTGCGGGAAGTCCTAGCGGCTACACATTTAATCCAGGAGACCTAGTTGAAGGTATTACCAGCGGATATCCAAGCAAAGGTTATGTTTATAGCTACGACAGCGGAACAAGAACTCTTACATTGTGTATCAATAAAGTAACTATTGGATTAACTGAAACTCGAAACTTATTTGCAGCGTCTAGTTCTATTACACAAGTAGCAGGATCTAGTGTTAGCTATAGCGTTAGCAGTGTATCTTCTAGAACAGATTTATACGGTGCAGATTTTGAAATAGCTCCGACAACAATCGGCGGGGCTTTTACTAATACTGCTACATTACCAGGTAAAGCAGTTTGGTTTCACAGACCAAGTATTACTAACTCGTCTGCCCATACTTGGGAATATGCAGGATCAGGCACAGATTATAATGCCTTGCCCCAAAACGGTGGAAAAGGTGTGCCAGCCTTTGAACAAGTCAGTGAGCAAGCAGGCCGAGTTTATACATCAGGTACAAACGAATTAGGTGACTTTAAAGTTGGTAATTTTATTACTGCTTTTAACAGAACTGGTAACGTAACGTTTACTAATAAGATTACTGTCGATACACTTGATGTACTGCGATTAGGAGTAGGTGGAATCACCATCGAAGAAATTAGCACCGATATCGAACTTGGAAATAACGAAACTGGTGGGCCAAAAGATAGTCGAATTAGTACACAACTGGCAAACTATACCTATCTACAAAATCATTTAGGAAATGTTTTAGATAAAAACGTTTCTACAAACGCTGTTCCGGGATCGTTAGTACAGCTTAACTCAAATGGACAGATTAACGCAGATTTAATTCCAACAAATCGAAGTTTTACAAACTTTAGTTCTGGAGGTTTAGATAGTCGTTTATTCCAAGTTGACGATGTTCCAGCTAGCGACATGCTATCAGGAGACATTGCTACTGAAACATTTGAACAACAAGAGTTAACTATTAGTGCGGCTGTTACCGCACCAGCTGGTGCTACGGTGATACAAACTACAGGTAATACTGCTACAACTGCTATTACTAGTGGAACAAACAGTTTTACTGTAACTCATAGTGGGGCAGTAACTGTATCAAGAAATACATTTGTTCTCATTGAAGGTGTAACTCCTGCTGCCTACAACGGTGTATGGAAAGTCAATAGATCAAGCGCCGGTAGTTTTGAAGTTTTTACAAATATTAATCCAGGAACAGCCACAGTACAAGGAACTATCTACTACGGTGGAGCCAGCGGTATTTTAAGATCATCTTATACAAGTGCTACAAGTATTATTGTTGGCAGTGTTAGTTCAACATTTAATACTCCTTTTACTACAGGTGCTAACACTTTAATTATTGGAACAGATAGAACACCTAGTGATGCTAACGGTACTGTTACTGTAAGCACTGCACCTACAGCAACATCTTCTACGTTAAACTACTTTTTAAGATCTAGTACTTCTGGCCAATATTTAATTTTAGATGCAGCATCTACGCCTACATATACTAACGGATCTATTAGCAAAGCATTTAGATACAACAACCAAGCTTATATAACAACTAGTGCTGCACATAATTTTACTTCAGGTAATGCTGTTAAAATTGATGCTGCTACATCTAGTTATGATGCTACTAAGTACGTTAATGTAACTAGTTCTACAGAATTTTATTATGATAGTACTGCTGCTGATAGTGCAACATCAGCAAGTACAACAGCTACAGCAACACTGGCAGGTGCTACTGGAGCAACAACAATGACCGGCAGTGTTACTGCTGCTGCTCTAACTGGTACTATTACTCTTGGCGATTTTATATTTGACGTTGCTGGTACAATACCAAAAGGTTCTAAGATTACCGCAGTAAACATGTCAGTTGATCCAAGAACTTTTACTGTTACTTTTCCAACAGCATCAACTGTTGCTGCTACAACAACTGCTACATTAAAGTTTTTTACTCCAGCAACCGAAACCGGTACAGTTCGATCAGTAATCACAGCCGCTGACTCATTAAGTCAAGGCGAGTTTACAGAATATAAAAGCGGTGTATTAAATGTTGTTAATAACACAACCGGGTTAACTCCTGGCAGTGGTTATACTAACGGTGTATACACTCGTGTGCCTTTAACTAATGTCAGCGGCAGTGGAGCCGGCGCACTAGCAGATATTACAGTTTCTAGCGGTGGAGTTACAAACGTAGATTTAGTATTTGGAGGTGCTGGATATGCTGTCGGCAATACACTGTCAGCTAGCAATGCTTTCTTAGGCGGCGCAGGTTCCGGATTTCAAATTACCGCAAGCGCGGTTGAAAAACGAGTGTATGTAAATTTAATTGGAGGTCAAACATTTGTTGCTACATCTGGAGCTCCTGACTTTGTCGAACATAACTCAAGTGTAGTTACAACGTTTAGTGCTACAGGAACATTAGTTGCAACATTTGACGCTACATCTACTGGATCTGGCGGTGGTGTTGATACACTAACAAATAGGATTACTACATTGGCTGCTCATGGATTTACAGACGGAGATCCTGTTCAATACAATCCTGGAAGCGATCCTGCACTTGGCGGATTAACAACTAACAATGTTTATTATGTTAAAGTTATTAACTCTACTACCATTGAGTTATACAATAACTACGACTTAACAAATATAATGATTATTAGTACATCTACAGGTTCTGGACACACATTAACTAGAAAAGCAGTTGACATTGTTAATAATACATTTACAGTTCCAGGACATGGATTTGTCACCGGCGATGCATTCCGTATTTTAGGTTCTGATCTACCATACGAAAGCGGAGTACAGATTAGTCAAAATACATTCTGGTTTGTAGGTAGTGTAACTACAAATAGTTTTACCGTTCATGCTTTACGTGCCGATGCTCTAAGCTCTATTGCTGGAGTTGTATTAGGATCTGGAGATTTAACTGCCACAGGAAGCGGAAACATTACAGTAGTTAAAGCTAACATTAAAATTATTGGCACTGTAAACACAAGTTCAACAATAAGAGATAACTGGAATAGTTTAACTACTACAAACATTGATGCTAGCAATATTATTTCTGGTATTGTTGCTACTTCAAGACTGGCTACAGGAACTGCTAATAATACAACATTCTTAAGAGGAGACTCTACATGGTCAACTGTAGTTCAAAGTGCTCAAGTAGCAACTAACAGCGCACTTACATTAACAGGTAGCGGCTCAAGTCCATACTATAATGCTCTAACATTTGACGTAGTTAAAGCAAACAGTACGGGTGCCGTGGCTAACTATACTTCTCCTGGTGTAGCTAGTTTTAACACTACTCAGTTTAGAGTTGGTACTGGCGACAGTTTAGGTGATGGTCAAGTATTGATTAGAGATGGAGTCATTGATGCAGGTACATTACAAACTAGAAATCTTGCTTATGTTTTAGACAGTGCTAATCATACAACACAACCAGTAAGTTTAGGAGGTACAGGTTTAATAACTTATACTGTTGGAGATACATTGTATGCCAGTGCTACAACAACACTGAATAAGTTAGGTATTGGTGTAGCTAATACTGTGATGACAAGTACTGGTTCAGCACCGCAATGGAGTAGTGGTCTTACATTAGCTGAAGACATCAGTTTAAATGGTACAGATGTTATTACAACATCTACAGCCGGTTCTAGCTTGTTTAATACAAATACTAAAACTTTAAATATTGGAGGAGCAGCCGGCAGTATTGCTTTAGGTAACAACACAGCAACGGAAGCAATAACAACAAACATTAAAAGTTATACAACAAACGGATCAGCATTAGTTACAGTAACCGCTAACATAGGATTAAATGCTACAATAAGCACAGTGGCAAGAAACGGATCTAACGTAGCAACTATTGTTACTACAGCTAATCACGGATTAACTACAGGCGATGTAGTTACTATTGTTTGTACTAGCGATACAGGATTTAACACAGTTCAAACTGCGGTTACTGTGTCTAACGCAACTACATTTACCTATGCAAACACAGGTTCTACTGTTACTACAGTAGCAGGATCTGGTACAGTATTCATTGGTGCTGTAGGAATGAGTTTAGGCACAGCCGGCGCAAGTTCAAACACTTGGTTAGCATTTGCTACAAGTCCGATTAGTGCTGGTGTACGTGCTGGGATGTTGGTACAGGGTAGCGCAAATATTCCAGCTGGAACTGTAGTAACTGGTTTAGACGCTAACAGGGTTTACCTAAGTGCCGCATTGACTGGAACTGTAACAAGTACAAGTCCAATAGCATTTACTGACACCAACACAAGTTTAGGTATTAGAGTTGGTGATACTGTGACTGTTGCCGCATCTGGTGATGCTAACATCAACGGAACATGGCCAGTGAGCGTAGCAGGCGCTAATGCTATAACATTTACTTTTAATATTACCACAGCTACAACTCAAACTAACCTAGCAAGAGTTGGTACTATTGTTAGAAATAACAGTTTGTTGATTAGAAATCCTATTGTTTCTCTAGGTAGTGCTGGCGCAAGCGCTAGTCCTGTGGCAGTTACAGTCAAAGGTGAAGACGGTATTGGTACAAACATTGCCGGAGCAGCTTTAACTATTAGAAGTGGTTTAGCTACTGGTAACGCAGCTAGCGGAAGAATCAACTTTCAAACTGGTACTACCGGTAGTGCCGGTACAACAGCTCAAGCAGCAGTTACAAGAATGTATGTTGATAATAGTTCTACAGCAACTAGTTTAAACTTAGAAACTGCAATGACTACAGCAAACGTGTTTAATAACAACGCTACTTCTGTGGCAGCGTTTGCTTCTGCTACAACTTTACAGTTTGCCGGTAGTGGAACCGGAGCTCGAACTATTAGTGTAGCTACTAACGCAACAGGCGGAGCCAGCACATTAACATTTGGTGGAGCTGTAACTGGTAACATTTTAAAGATTAATAGCGTCGCCGCAGGCACAGTAAGTTTAACTAGTGATGTAACTACAGGTACGGTTAACATCTATGCAGGTACAACAACCGGTACTATTAACATTGGTACAACTGGCGCAACAGGTTCAACTGTTAAAACGGGTACTACCACAGTAGTTAACGATCAGTTGTATATTACATCAAACGAAACAGCAGGTATAACAACTACTCCTACCGCAGTAAGTTCTTTTGCTACAGCAACTTATCGTTCAGCTAAGTTTACGGTTCAAGTTGAATGTACTGCTGGTACCGATGTTGGCAAATATCAAGTAAGTGAAATTTTGTTGCTACAAGACGGAACTACCGCTACTTTAACTGACTATGCTGTAATTAGAACTGGCAACAACTTAGTGACATTTACAGCAGACATTAGTGCTCCTAATGCTAGATTGTTGGCAACAGCAACCGCAGGTAATACTATCAAAGTAAGGGTAGTACGCTACTTGAACACTATCTAATAAATACATAATATGACAGGGGGCAACCCCTGTCAACCGGTGGAGAGGGAAACCGAATGGCAACTATTGATTTCGTCGTTAAAAACGGCCTCGTCGTGACTGACGCGGCAGACATTCTAAGCACAACTGATTCTACAGCATCTAATGACACCGCCGCTGCGTTATATGTAGCAGGCGGTTTATCACTTGAAAAGAAAGCGTTTATTGGCGGCACACTTGGTGTAACCGGAGATGTTACACTTACTGGAGACCTTGCTGTCAACGGTGGAGATATTACAACTTCATCGGCAACATTTAACTTAATCAATGCTAACGCAACAACTGTAAACTTTGCTGGTGCAGCAACCGCATTAGAGATTGGTGCTGCTACAGGTACAACTAACATCAATAATAACCTTGATGTAGATGGCGATGTTAACATTGACGGAGGAGACTTAACAGCCAGCGGCACAACATTTAATTTAGTTAATACAAATATTACTACTGGTAACGTATTTGGTGTAGCTACTGGTGTTAATATAGCAACTTCAGCAGCAGCAGCAAGTACATTGACATTTGGTCCTGCTATCACAGCTAATATATTTAAGATTGGATCAACTGCTGGTGGTACGATCAATCTAACTAGTGATGTTACGACTGGCACTGTAAACTTATATACCGGAGTAACTACAGGTACAGTAAACTTAGCTACCGGCGGAGCAAATACATTAAACTTTGGTGGTCCTGGTACAACATTTAACTTAGGTACGACAGGTGGAGACAGCATACTTGAAGTTAGAGGTAATGCTACAACCGGTACCGCAACTATTAGAACTAACGCTGGAGTAACTACAGCTAACGTATTCAATACTGTAGCAACAACCGGAAATCTATTTGGCGCTGGAACTACTATCGGTGTTGGCGCCACATCTGGTACATTGACTCTTAACAATCCAACAGTAGTTGGTAGCCAAGTTACTGTTAACCTATGGAATACAGTATCGACCACTGTTAATGCGTTTGGTGTAGCTACTGGAATCAACTTAGGTATTAATGCTGCTTCAGCAAGTACATTAACATTTGGACCCGCTATCACAGCCAATACATTTAAGATTGGTAGTATTGCTGGAGGAACCGTAAACCTAACAAGCGATGTTACAACCGGCATTGTAAACTTATACACCGGTGTAACTACAGGTACAGTAAACATTGCCACAGGCGGAGGATCAACAACAAATATTGGCGGGGCAGCTGCTGTAGTTAACGTTGGTACAACTGGTGGCAATAGTATAGTTGAAATACGAGGAAATGCTACAACTGGAACAGCAACTATTAGAACCAACGCAGCCACAGCTGATGTGTTTAACACTAATACTACAACTGTCAATGCTTTTGGGGCAGGAACTGCTATTGCGATTGGAGCAACAACCGGAACAGTGACCGTTGCTAATCCAACATTAACAATGACCAACGGCATCGCATTTAATATGAACGGTGCTAACCCTGTTATTGCTAGCACAAACTTAGGTACAGCTAATGTATTCAACTCTAATATTAGTTTAATAAACTTAGGTCAAACTGCAGATATTTCCATGGGCGGAACGGTAATAGGTGCTATCACTCCTGTTACTACTTACACAACACTAACTGGAACTAGTGTTACCGCTGCTGCTACTTATACAGGCGTAACACAGTCAGCAACTAGTGGTTCTGGTACAGGCGCTCAGTTTACAGTTACAAAGACCGGTTCAGGTACAGCATACTCGGGAGTAACAACTATCACTGTTACAGCAGTTGGATCTGGTTATGCACTAGGCGATACCATTACTTTACCAGGAGCTAGCTTAGGTGGAGCTACTCCAGCTAATAACTTAACTTTTACTCTAGCTACAGCAGTAAGTACCGGAACAACAACAATAAGAAATAGATTACAAGTAAACGGAAATACAACATTAGGTGATGCTGCTGGAGATACTGTAACATTTACTGGAGATGTTGTCAACGTTAATACCACCAACAATCTAAGTTTTACCGTTGATGATGGGTCTACCAATGCAATAAGTTATCCTATTAAACTAGTTCATACTACCACAGGCGCTCCTGCTCAAGGCATCGGTACAGGATTACAGTTTATTACTGAAACTAGTGCAGGTAATAATGAAATTGGCGCAGTTATTGAAACGATTACCACTGATGTTGGCGCTGGAACTGAAGACTTTGATCTACAGTTTAGAACAATGGTCAACGGTGCAACGGCTACCCAAGTATTAAGATTTAATAATAGTACTCATACTATTGGTGCTGCATCTACTGCACAAACTATCAACACACAAACAGGTAGTAATTTAACAGTTACTACAGGCGCAACGGGCGGCGCAGCCGCAGGTAATACTGCAACATTCTCAGGAGGATTAGGCGGCGCAACTAGCGGTGCTGGTGGAACAGCAACGTTTAAAGGCGGAGATGCTCAAACAAGTGGAACAGGTGGCATTGCTACACTAAGATCTGGCGCAGCAGTAGGTACTAACATTACAGGTGCAAACACTGTTATTGAAGCAGGTAATGGAACAGGTACTGGAGGCAGTGGAAGCATTGTATTTAGAACAGCCCCGGTTGGATCTACTGGAGCAACTGCTAACACAATGGCAGATGTGTTTACTATCACCAATGCTGGTGCAGTGTCTATGACAGGCGATGTTACTATTGGTGGCAACTTAGTTGTAAATGGAACATTAAGTACTATTAACTCAAGTACTGTAACAGTTGATGATAAAAATATTGAGTTGGCCAGTGTTGCAACTGTAACAGGATTACAGGCTACTCTTGCAACTGGAACTAACGTTGTAACATTAACTGGAGGAACAAGAACTACAGGTTTAATTCCTGGAATGGCAGTTACTGTTACCAGCGGAACAGGAGCCTTTGGTGCAACTCCGACTATTCTTAGTGTAGATAGTTTAACACAGATTACTCTAAGTGTTAACCACGCTACTGCCGGAGCTGTAGTATTCAGTTCTGGCGGCGCCACAGATGCTACTGCTAATGGTGGTGGATTTACTATCAAAGGCGCAACAGATAAAATATTCCAGTGGACTAGCACAGGTAGTAACTTTAACAGTAATCAAAATATTGATATTAATACTGGATTAACTTATAAAATTAACAATACTAATGTGCTAAGTTCAGCAGCAGTTTTACAAAATGCTGCCACAGCTAGCATTGGTAGTTTAGCAGCAGCAACAGATGTACAAGTTGGTGCTAATAATCAAAACAATACTTTAACAGTACATGGAAATGGCACCGGTGGTACAGCAACTATAGCCACAAACGTAACTACTGGTATTGTTACATGGATGAACGGTCTAACCGGTACAGTTAATTTAGCAAATAGTGCCACAACATGGAATGAAGGCAACACAGCAACACAAGCACAGACCGTTAATATGTTTGGCGGATCAACTGGTGCAAGTACATATAGTTTTGCTCATGGTGCCACTGCCAACGCTACGACAAAAACTATCAATATTGGTACTAATGGTGTAAGTGGATCTACAACAAACGTAAACATTGGTAGTGCAGTAAGTGGAGCAGTCGGTACAAGTACTATTAATGGTGCTACAGTTAACTTAGGAACTAATCAAAGTGCTCTAGCGACAGTTAACGTTGGCCCACAGATAACTGGCAACGTATTTAAAGTGCGTAGTCCATCAGACGGTACAGGAACTATTAACTTTACAACAGACCTAACAACAGGCACTGTTAATATGTTCTCTAGCCTAACAACCGGTAGCGTTAACATTGCTTCAGGAACTGGAGCAAGTATTGTTAACGTAACCGGCCCTGGAGGAACATTAAACGTTGGTACAAGTTCCGGCAACAGCACACTTGAAATAAGAGGTAATGGAACAAGCGGAACTGCAACAGTACAAACAAACGTTACTACTGGTAGTGTTAATTTGTTTAATGGTTTAACAACAGGAACATTAAACATAGCTACTAGTGGTGCTTCTACAACTAATATTGGCGGTAACGGTGCCGCTCTTAACATTGGTGGAACTGGCGGAAACTCAACAGTAACTATCAGAGGTAGTGGAACTAGCGGAACTATTGGACTAACAACTAACGTTACTACAGGTACTGTCAACTTTATGACAGCACTAACAACCGGTACTATGAACATTGGTAGCGCCGCTGCCGGCCGTTTAGCAATCCTATTCAATCAAGCAAGTACTTCAACAACAACTGGTGCTGTAACTATTGCTGGCGGCTTAGGTGTTAGTGGTGCTGTTAACGCTCTAACTAAGAGCTTTATTATACCTCACCCAACTAAGAAGGGCAAGTTGCTCAAGCACGGCAGCTTAGAAGGTCCTGAGTTTGGTGTTTATGTTCGTGGTCGTTGTACTGGTGAATACATTGAACTTCCAGACTATTGGGCAGGCTTAGTTGACATGGACACTGTAACTGTTGACCTAACACCTATCGGCAAGCATCAGAAACTTTATGTCGAAAAGATTGAAGGTCTTCGTGTTTACATTGGCAACGATGCAGTGTTTGGTAAAAGTGTTAACTGCTACTATACTGTATGGGGCGAACGCAAGGATGTCGACAAGCTCGATATTGAAGTAGACGAATAAGGAAAAAACATGGGAATTCAATTTGGACCAAAGTTACCACAATCAAGCTCAGTTTTACTAACTATCGATCCTGGATCAACCGTTGGAATAACTAATGCTTATACTAACTTAATAAGTGCTCCTGAAAATTTTAGCCTTTGGCCTCAAACTGCTGTTTCTGTAAGAACAAACGCAGCAACCGCGCCAGATGGAACATTAACAGCATCAATCGTAACCGATACAACTGCTAGCTCTCAGCACACTATTCAGTTGAACGCATCCATTACTACAGCAGGAAAATATACATTTAGTATTTTTGCCAAAGCAGGAACACTCGACACTTTTGATATAATAGCAAATACTAGCAACCTTAGTAGAAGATACAATCTTACAACAGGCACTACTTCAGCATCTGTTGGAAGCGGCCCGGACTCTTCAGGAATGACTCCGGTAGGTAACGGATGGTACAGATGTTGGTTTACTAGTAGCATGGCTGTAAACGAACTTCTTATAATTTATTTTATATCTAACGGCAACTTTAGTTACACAGGAAATGGAGCAGCAAGTATCCAGTTCTGGGGAGCACATGCAAGTTCAGGCACAACTTTATCAGAATATTTTGCTCAAAGCGTTATTTCAAACACAAATAAATTAAATGTTCTTTCTAATCCCTTGGTTAATTTGAATAAAAATACAACATTAACACTAACTCCTACAGGTCAACAAGAATATACTGTACCTGGTACTTATAGCTGGGTAGCACCAGCTGGAGTAACTAGCGTATCAGTTGTTTGCGTTGGTGGTGGCGGTGGCGGCCGAGGAAATACTTCTGCAGACGCTGGAGGCGGAGGCGGAGGAGGTCTTGGTTGGAAAAATAATATATCTGTTACGCCAGGACAAAGTTATAATGTAGTTGTTGGTTCTGGCGGTGTTGGTTCTGGAAATGGTGGAGATAGTTATTTTATTAATCCAGGAATTGTGGCAGGGCTTGGGGGTGTTGGGGGAGCAGTATCTGGAACTGTTGCCGGAGGCGGTTATGTAGGTGACGGCGGTGGCGCAGGCGGATTAGGTGGCGCCCCTGCTTCGTATGCCGGCGGCGGCGGTGGCGCAGCTGGCTATGCTGGTAACGGTGGCAGCGGCCTTTCTGATTCCGGTGGCGGCACAGGAACCACAGCAGCTACACCATCGGGCGGTGGTGGCGGTGGTGGAACTTCGGGCCACGGCGGTGGTGGTGGTGGCGGAGTAGGCATTTACGGACAAGGTTCAAGTGCAGGACAAATCGTCGATTCTCTAGCAGGTAATGGATTTGGAGGAGGAGGCGGCTCTGGTGGAAATGCAGGATCAAATACAGACGGTTTAACTCCTTTTGGAGGAGGCAATGGCGGAAATTTTGGAGGAGGCGGTGGTGGTGGCGCTGACGGATTTAGACCAGATGCTACTGGCGGTAGAGGTGCAGTGCGTTTAATTTGGGGCACTGGTAGATCTTTTCCTAGTACAAATGCTAGCGACGCTACAACAAACACCGTTAGTTTAGAACAAACAAGATCATTAGAGTCAGTTGTTACAAATAATAATGTAAATTACGAATCTGGATATTTAAGTTTTGCAGGAACAACGTCAAGTTTTGCCACAGTGTCAAATGTACCTACCAGCGAATATCTAACTATAAATGCAGCAGTATTTGTTCCAGTATGGACTATTCCTAGCGGAACATTTTTATCAAATGCAGACGCAGATGGAACGACTAGATATCAGTTAGGACTTAGCAACTCTAGTTATCTAGGCCAAGTAGGTGCTATCTTTAGAACAAGATTGGGTAATCTAGTAGTAGGATTTAGCCGAGCAGCAATAGCATCTGGTTGGCATATTTTAACAGCAACATTTGATGGAACAGCAGCTAGACTATACATTGACGGAAGTTTAGTTGCTACAGCATCTACAACTGCAACTGTTTTAGAAAACCTTAACTATAATACCTTAAGTTTAGGTGCAAAGCTAACTGGAAATGTAGCCAGCGAAGCTATTTCTTGCAGGATCGGAACTATGACAATACTCAATCAAGCATATTCCGCTACAGATGCTGCTAACTACTATGCTTCTATAAGAGGAAGATATGGAATTTAAAAAACGACTAAATATACTATAATATTGAACTATGGCAAACTCAGATAAAAATATTGTTATTACCCCTAATGTGGGTGCAGCATCGCAGCCAAACATTGTGTTTACTGGCTTTAATGCCGTTCCTATCACCCTAAGGGTAACAGACGATGGAAACCTAATATTTGACAGTAGTTCTGGCCAACTATTTTCTATCACTAATGGTTTAACTGGCACACTTTTTGGTGTAGGAGACATATCAGGTAATCCTATATTAGAAGTAACAGATACTCCAGCGATAGTAACATATGGACCTATAACTGGAGCAGCTGGAGCAACTTTACTTTCAGATATTAGCAATCAGTTTGACGCTGACCGCTGTGTGTTTGATTTAAAACAAGATCAAAATTTAATAAGTTCAACATATATTGTTGACAGCAAAGATCTAGAAGTAACAGTTGATGGCAATAGATTAGAACCTTATGTCGCTCAAAATGCATTTGCATTTCTTCCTACATATGATGCATATAAAGGTTTTAGAGTTAGAGAAAATAGGCTAATTATATACAACGCACCAGAAACTAGCAGCAAAGCAACAGTGGTTGTTAAGAAAACTTCTAGCACAAAACAAGTACGCAGATATCCTTTCTCTGCAACAACGATAGGACTCGGAGATTAAAAAATGGCAAAAAAAGTTATTGATTGTTTATATACATTTTCACCAAGTACACGAACAGTCACAATTTCAAACAGATTTATTAGACAAGAAAATCTCTTGTTAATTACTAACGTTACTAGAGGGGTAGTAATTTATAACTTCTCCGATCCTGATCTAAAAGCAACTAGCTTTGTTGGCAATGCCGCAAATAGTGCAGTAAACATTTCAGGCATTGGTGGTGTTACAAACCCACAAGCATCTCAAACAACAACTATTGTGTTAAACTACAACACAACATCAATGAGCTCAACAGACAAGTTGCAGATTATCATTGATGAACAAAGCGAAACATTTGTACCAGCAGATGTATTCACTGATCCAGTGCAAAAACTCCGTGTTTCTAATCCGCAGGCTCTTATTGACACAGACTTTGAATATTCTGTACAGCCAAGCAAATGGGAGTTTTTAAACACTGTAAGTAACTGGCCGAGTTTCTTTACTAAAGGCACCGGTGGTAACAGTTTTAGTATTAGTGCTATCAGCGGTAACGGAGCAAGTCCACGTTCTACAATCACAGTAACTACAGCATTAGCGCACGGTCTAGCCACAGGTGATGTTGTTGCAGTACAAGAAACAACTAACCAGCTAGCAGACGGAACCTACATTGTAACGAACTTGGGGGCTAACCAGTTTAGCTATGTTGCCAAAGGTTTTGTATCTGGATCTATTTTAGACTCTGGCTACACTGTGGCCTATGGTGGTGGTATTTTTGACAACGCTTCTATTGCTGTATCTAGCTTCAGTGGCGACGGCACAGCTCAGTCTTTAGTAACTGTTAACACTACAAACCCACATGGATTATTTCCAGGCGCACCTATTGTATTAAACAACTTTTCTACTACGCAGGTCAATGGTAACTGGTTAATTACAAACGTAAGTACTCCTAACCAGTTCCAGTTTCGTTGTGCTTCTGTGTTCAGCGGTGCAGGAACGATTGGTTCTGGTAGACTTTACACAAGTCCAGAAGGCTACGTATATCATAGATCAACAGACGGCGGCGTAAGTATTACTCCGGGAGGTAACTATGTTAACACACAGGCCATTCGTCAAACACGTCGTTACTTCCGCTACCAGTCTGGTAAGGCTATGCAGTTTAGCACAGGTTGGAAAGCAACCCCTACACACGACATTGATAGCGTAACAGGATCTGGTACCACTGCAACTGTGACAACAATGCAGGATCATAACTTACAAACAGGTGCTACAATTTTAGTAGAAGGATTAACAGTACTTTCTGGTACAAACTTCTACAATGGAACATTTACTGTTACCAGTGTAACTGGAACTAAATCGTTTACTTATACTATGAGTGGCACACCTACTGACACCGCTCCAGTTGGAGATACAAGCCAACTAGGTGCTTTTGTTACATGTACTCGTTGGACTGCTGGCGCAAGTCGAGTTGGTCTTTTTGACGATCAGAACGGATTTTTCTTCGAGTACGATGGCAATCAAATTTTTGCATGTCGCAGACAAAGTATTAAAGAAATGTTTGGTCGTGTAAGCACTACTCTAAACAGCGAGATTGTTACTGGATCTAGCACTAGATTCCGTAGACAGTTTGTAGTAGGAGACTTTATCATTATTAAAGGACAAAGTTATCAAATTAGTCAGATCGATAGCGATACACAACTAAGAATTACTCCTACTTATAGAGGTCCTAGTACATCTAATGCACGTTATCTAAGAACACAAACTTTTAAAATTCCGCAAAGTCAATGGAATATTGATCGAGCAGACGGTACAGGTCCAAGCGGCTATAACTTAGATATCAGCAAAATGCAGATGGCCTACATTGACTATACATGGTACGGTGCAGGACACATCCGTTTTGGTTTCCGCGGAGTTAACGGCGATATTGTTTACTGCCACAGAATTCCAAACAACAACGTTAACACATCGGCTTACATGCGAAGCGGCAACTTGCCTGGACGTTTTGAAGTTTCCAACGTTGGATATTACAGTAAGTTAGTTGCTGGTGCAGGTATTACACGAGGATCTGCACTAGGTTCAACAGACACAACAATGTATGTTGAAAACGCACAGTTTTGGCCAACCACTGGTGCTGTGTTAGTCAGAGATTCTACCAACGCAGAACTCATAACCTACACAGGTATTGGTGCTTATAATGCCACAGCGGGCGGATATCCTTTAACAGGACTAACAAGAAGAACAAGTTTTAACCTTGCTGGTATTAGCGTAGCAGGAAGTTTTAGCTCTAGTGCTTATACACTTACTGGAACATCTAGCGCAGTGACATTTACTCCTGATGCAGGGTCCGGAGGTGCTGGAACTGCACAAGTAGGTGTACAATACATTCAAAATACCTGTGCTGCTATTAACAGCCACTGGGGTGTTTCTTGTATCATGGACGGCCGTTACGATCAAGATACTAACTTTATCTTTACTGCTGGTATGTTACGCTACCTAAGCGTTCAAGCAGCGGGTACAACTCGTCCATTACTAATGATTCGTATTGCTCCTAGCGTTGACTCGGCTAACGGACGTAACTTTGGTGTTCGTGAGATTATCAACAGAATGCAGTTACAGCTAGTACAGATGGGCGTGTATGCACAAGGTCAGTTCTTGATCCAAGGTATTCTAAATCCAAGCGGTATTAGCGGCGGCGGTTTTACTGCCCCAACAAGCTGGGATTCAACTCCTGGTTCTGTAGGTTCTGGTTCTCTAAGTCAAGTGTTCTATTTTGATTCAACTGGATCTTATAACGCTACTGCTGCTACTGCTTCGGGTGTTGTAACAGGCGGCGATCGTATTTTTGGTTTCTATACTGAAAACTCAGGTGGTACAAACTTCTCCGTTACATCTCTAGATTTAAGTAAAGTGCGTGACTTAGGTACAAGTATTCTAAGCGGTAATGGTAATGCTACTAATCCGTGCTATCCTAACGGACCAGATGTACTAGTTATTACAGCTACTAACTTAGATCCAAGTAACGCTAGAAACATTGCTTGTCGTATCGGTTGGACAGAAGCCCAAGCTTAAAGGAGAAACAGTGTGGCATCAAGAGATTTTTTAAAGCACACTGTTTCTACTACCGAACCAACAGATAGTACGTTAGGTGACGAGTGGTATAATCCTACTACCAATAAAATTTTTAAACGTTTAGCGGTAAACGGGACAACAGTTGCTTTTAGAGAAATACCAGCGGCTCTAACAGTTCAAGCCAGCGGAGTAACTGTTGCCCAAGGCGCTAGTATTATAAATTTTAATGGTTATACTCTTACGGTAGATAGTACTGGAGCAGTAAACGTTGCCGTTCCATCGGCGGCTGCTGGCGGATCTAATACACATGTACAGTATAACAATGCTGGCGCTTTAGCAGGTAGTGCAAACTTTACCTGGACTAATGCTACTAATACACTGTCTGCAACTAATATTTCTTCATCCGGGTCTATTACCGTTGGAACAGGCAATGCGATAGATCCGTCTAGCGTAGGCGGATTTGCCGCAGGTCAAATAACAGAATCTAGTACAGGATTTAGTGCTCCTGGTATTGTTATAGGATCAAGCACAGGGCAACACGGAGCCATTGTCTACGGCTCCGGTACTATGTATTTTGGTACTGAAGTAGCTTCAACTGACAACACGATGAACACCAGAATGACCTTGACATCGGCAGGTTTATTCTTAAACAACTTAACTTCGGGTCGTGTTACATTTGCTACAACCAGCGGACAGTTAACTGACAGTGCTAACTTAACCTGGAACGGTTCAACGCTAGGTGTAACTGGTACTGTTAATCCATTTATTCTAAGTAGAACAGGTAACGTCAACGTTGCAACAACTTGGACAACCACAAGTCCTATTTTTAACAGCGGCGCAGCATTGGTTACTGATCAAAGTGCCACTACAGGAACTATTGCTCTTAAAGTAGGACACAGTTTATTAAGTCCCAACTTTGCAGCATCTAATGCTCAAACAATCACTAATGCTGCTAACTTATATGTTAACGGTAACGTAGCCAGTACTAATACAACAATCACAAATAACTGGGCAATATACAATGAGGGTAACATGCGAGTTACTGGCACATTGTATAATGATGCTCAAATAACAGCCGCAGGAATAATACTTAGATCAGGTAACTTTAGCAGAAATACTTTTACTCTAGGCGGTGCATTAGAACTAAGTGCTGCTACTATTACTGATACTACTGGCACTGGTACTATTGCAACCAAAGGGCATCTAGGCATTGGTCAAGCTACGTTTGCGTCAAGTAGTGCAACAACAGTTACTAATGCTGCAAACTTATATATTGCAGGTGATGCTGTTGCAGGTACCAATACAACATTAACTAATACTTGGGGTATCTATAACGCTGGTAAGACTAACAGTTTAGAATTGCATACACCTACAGGATATACAAACAGACCTGATACAGGCCATGATGTAACTGGAAATAGATTCCACGCTCAAACTTCGATAAACATCGGAAGAGCCTCTGGTGGTGATCTAACATTTGGACAAGGAAATTTTCCTACTGTTATTGCCGGAACTCCTACTACTTTACGTGCTTATCTAAACAATAATACCAGCAACCAAGTATTTTATGCAACTACTACAGGCATGGCTGTCGGCGATGCTACTACCCCTCAATATCAATTAGATGTTAATAACGGTGTAACTGCGGCAAACAGCTTCCAAGCAAGCTTTGGTTCTACTTACAGCGCAGGCTTCTGGTCAGGTATACATTTTGGTTACAGTGAAGCAGCTAACACAAGCTATAGAAAATCAGCTATTGTATTTGAAAGACAAGATTCAAGTGCCAGAGGTAAGGTACATATTTTAAATAATGGTACAGCAAGTGCTGCTACCGCAACTCTAAGTGATGCAAGATTAACTATTACTTTTGATGGTAATGTAGGTGTTGGACAAACTAATCCTGTAGCTAAGTTTGAAGTAAGTGGTGCATCAGGTCAGCTGTTTGCAGTCACTGATTCTATGACTGGAACTATTTTTTCAGCCAACGATTCATCAGGTATTCCTAGCATAGAAGTTTTAGATACCGGTCTAGTAAAATTAGCAGAATACGGAGGTTTCGTTACCTACGGTGTAAATAATGCAGTTAGTGCTGCCGGAACTACACAAGCAACAGCAACATTATTAACAAGACCAATCAATAACGTTACTACTGTAGCTGCTAACAGTGGTGTAATATTGCCCAGCGCTTATCCAGGTATGAGAGTTATGGTTAGAAACGCTACTGTTACTACATTAAGAGTTTACCCCGGTACTGGTGCTCAGATTAATACACTAGGAACAAACGTACAGTTAAATTTAGAAACATTAGCAAATATTGAGTTTGTTGCTTTTACTACAACACAATGGTATACTGTAAACGCTACATTTGCTTGATAAGGATCAACTATGGCACTAACATATGGTCCTAATATAGTTACAGACGGACTTGTTTTAAATCTAGATGCAGGAAGTACACGAAGTAGGTTAGGAAGAAATCTTATTCCTAACCCTACTACATTGTCATCGTATGCTGCTAATCAAAGTGTAACTGTTTCGCAAAGCGGCAAGTACATACAGGCAGTATCAAATCAAACAACATCTACACCAGGAGTTTGGCCGATAGGTGGTAGCATCCCTGTCAGTGCTAGCACACGATATACTTTTAGAGTAAAAGCAGGTGTAACTTTTGGCAGCACCTTACAGTTATATGCACTAGAAAACGGAGCGACTCAGCTGGCATTTACAGGAACCATTAGTTCTACATTTGGCTGGACTGAAATAAGTTTTACCACAACTGCTAGCGGATCTACAATTCAAGTAGGAATACTATGGTCTGCTCCTGTGTTAAACTCAACTGTTTTAATAGAAGAAGCAGGATTGCATCAAACTACAGCATGGTATGATACAAGCATAAACAACTTAACTACAACATTTTCTGCAACTAGGCCTTCTTATTTTTCTACCAATGGAGGCTATTATCATTTTACAGGATCTGAAACTGCAACAGTAACTAATCCTTTAAGCGCTCAAACAACTCTTGGTCAAGCATGGACTGTTAATGCTTGGATTAATGTAACTGATGACACTAATAATCAAAATTTGTTAAACTTAAATGCAGGACTATTTCCATCATACGGAACTAACAATTCGTTGCTTTACTTAAACAGCGGAGTTAACGACTATTATACCTACGGAGGTGATGTAGGAGGACAAGGCTGGGGATATCTAAGTTTTAGATTTAGAAATGTTGATAACTATAGAACTATCTATAGAAACAATGTAAATATAACAACAAGCGGCCCAAATAATACTTTTACACCTGCTGGAAATCCGGGAACACTGACCATCGGTAGTAATCTTAGAGCATTTTTAGCCAAGCTTGAAATATACAATAGAGTCTTAACCGATACAGAACTTGCTGTTAACTATAATGCTTATAGAGGAAGATTTGGATTATGATGACTAACACTGAAGAAATGACAGTACATTGCACACCTGAAGAATCACAACAAAGAGTTAATCTTTGCCAAGTTTGTGAAAATCTAACATTTGATGAAAATAATTTTACAATGTGTAAAGAAACAGGTTGCAATATAAATCTAATGTCAACTTTTAAATTTAAGCTGTGTCCTAAAGGAAACTGGTAATGGCAGTATTAACGTCTGCGGCAATAACAGACAGTCTAGCATTTAGCTACGATGTTGCTAATACCAAATCGTATGCTGGGCCGCCAATTCAAAATTTAACTTCTTCTATATCGCCATATGTTGCTACTGGCGCTGGACAATCATATGTTGGCGGTACTGAAATAGTTAATGTTCCTGAACTAGGGCCAACCACTGTGCAATATTGTTATGCACAGAATAATTATCCGGCTGTGTCAGGAAACTGCTGCCCTAGTATAATGGCGTTTGGCGGAGGTTTTGCAGTTTCACCGTCTACTCTTTATACCTATGCAATAGTTTATAAATGTGAATCTGGATATACTCATCCTAACTTCATGTATAGGTATGAATTTAACGGAGGTACGTATGTAACAGAAGGAGGAGTTCATTCTGATGCTAATAGGGTAAGCCTCGGTGATGGCTGGTTTTGGGCTTGGGGAACATTTACTACACAGGCTACAACTAATATCATTCAAAGTATATCATCGTTTTATTATAGATATTCAACAGTACCTGACAAATATTCGGTAGCAAAAATATTACTTGTTCAGGGAAACTATACCAATCTACATCCAAAACATTGGCCAGCACCTGCAACAACACGAGCAACAACTGATACAATCAGAGATCTTACCGGAAGAACAACTTTCACCCCAACAAGCTTAGATTACACTACTAATAGAGGAAAAATATCTTTTACACAAGCAAGTTCTAGTACACTAGTTTCATCTTTGCCGTTATCAACAACTCCTGCACTGGGTAACTGGACTTTAGAATCTTGGATGAGAGTCGATGCTTGGCCAGGTGCCGGTACTCAAAGAGCAGGAGTTATTTTAGGAGCGACTTACTATTGCGGCGGCGCACTATATTGGAACGGTACAGTTGGCGGAAATGGCATGAGTGTCTTTGGATTTGTAAGAGGTGCCGATGCCTACAGAAATACTCCAGTTTATACTATTCCTTCATTGTCAACCTATAATCATTTTGTTGTAGTTAATAATTTTGCTGCTAATCTTTTACAACTTTATGTTAATGGAACTTTGTTTGGTCAAACAAACTGTGCTACTCTTGAATATGATCCAGGACTTGTAAGTACTGCTGGAAATATAGGACTGTGTAAAGCACAAGTTGATGGAGGCGGAACTCTATTATATTCAACACCTCCCGTTACTATTGATATTGCAAGAGTTTATACTAAAGCACTTTCAGCATCAGAAATAAGTCGCAACTTTAACACTAATAGAGGAAGGTTTGGAGTATGAGTGTTATATCTGGAGTTCCTGTAACTAATGAAAACTTACTCTTTGCAGTTGACTTAACAAATAGAATAAAGTCAAACATAGGCAAACCTACTACAAATTTTTTACCTAATCCATCATCTAATGGAAGATTTAGAACTTCAAACTCTTGGGGAACATATAACACTAATCAATACGGATCAGGAACATATTTTTCTATCGGAGCTATATCATCTGTATCTTCAAATATTGTTACAACTGCGGCGGCACATCCTTTTAGAACATATGATGCAATCACGCCTCAGACAACAGGCGGCGGAGTTACTAATGGAGTAAACTATTTTGTAAAAAGAATAAGTGCAACTCAGTTTAGTTTACATGCTTATAACAGCTCTGAAAACGGAAGTCAAGGGTTTTTAAATCCTACAACAGGAACACACAAAGTATATGATAGTGTTGCACTAGATCAACGAGTAGCAATAAACGCAACTAGTTTTCCTACGTCTTGGTGGGGACCGCCTCATCTACCTAATACCTGCCATGTAAAAGAAATAGTTGAAAATGGAGGGTATGAGACTAATACTCCTTGCATGAGAATACATGTAACAAGAACTACAGGAGTAGACGGAGGAATGGCCTACGGTGTAGATACCCCTGTAACTGCAGGTGATGTTATAACTGTTAGTTTTTGGCATAAAGCCAATGGCTCTGCAGGTGTAGGGGTTACTGTTGGTTATACTACTTACTTTGGTCCAAGCGCAGGCGCATTTAATGGCAGTTTTACTCCTTCGGCATCCTGGCAAAAAACTACATTTACATGGACTGCATCAGCAACTTATAGTTTTATTCAATATTTTTTCCCTCCAGCTAGTTCAGCACCGTATTCTATTGATATGGCAGATTTACAAGTTGAAAGAAATGCAGGAGCTGTTGCGGGTACTTTTACAGAATCAACAAGATCAACAAGTCAAGCAGTGTTAGATACTACAAGTCAAAGCACTGTTACAATGGTAGGGTCTCCTACATATAATACAAATAATATTACATTTCCTAATATTAACACTGCCTATTTAGATGTAACTCCTGCATCTAATTTTAGAATGGGTCTGCAAAGTTTTACTATTAGTAGTTGGATTAGGCAACTAGACAACGGATCAAACTGTCTACTTGAAGCTAGAGGAGCAAGTCTTGTTGGATATTTTTTTGTATTAAACTACCCAGCAGCGGGACAAATAGCATTTTTTGTAAATAATGCCAGCGGACAACAAGTATATTCTTCAGCTAGAGCAGATTTGCCTACCGGAGTAGTACAAAACATTACTGCGGTTATTAACCGAGCAGCAGCATCTGTTGTTATATATGTCAACGGCGAGTCGTGGGCAACATTAACAACTAGTCTGCATACTAGTACAATCACACCCTCAAGCGGTGATATATACCGAATAGGAAACGATCTCGGCGGCGGCACTCAAAATTATGAGCTGTACGCACATCAACATTATTTAAAAGCACTATCAGATACTGAAGTTAGACAAGCTTATAACTTGTATAAAGGAAAATTTGGTCTTTAAATAAGACTGATAACGTCAAAGATAGTTTCGAGTTTGTTTCTAATAACCTTACTGCCAAAACTATTTCTTAGACCCTGATGCAAAGGTTTAGGTGCGTAATCTATAGTAGTCCATGCATAGGCACAATGCTCGTCGCTGAGTTTAGGAATAAACTCATCTTCTACAACACACAAATAAGTGTGAAAATGAAAAACGCTATCGTTGCTGACAAATGTTTCTAAAGGTATAGTCTTAAGAATATTAGGTATTGATCCTATTTCTTCTTGTATTTCTCGCTTAAGGCCTTCCCAGGGAGTTTCTGAATACTCGTTGGTGCCTCCAACAAGTCCCCAAGTGCCCTGGTGCTTTCCTCGAGATTTTTGTACTAATAATAATCTTCTTGTGTTTTTACTGTAGAATACTGCACCGCTACAAACGATGCGATCTTTAGAGTTCAAGATACCAACTTCCTCTTCGGTAAACACCTTCAAAACTCTTAGCCCAACTTACGCCGTTCCATACATATTGAGTGTTTGTAAAAATGTTTGTTAAGTATATTATCTGATCAGCATTCTCGTCAGCGTCAAAAACGACTGACCATTTAGTACCGTCCCATTCAATGACATCGTTTTCTTCAGCAATAAAATCGCTGTCGTCTGCGTTTTTCCAAGCATCAGGACCGTCATCATTTAGATAAATTTCATAACTTATTTCACTGTTTTCTGCTGCTGGACTATCTAAAATAATCACATAGTTGCCTGTGTCTAAGTTATTAGGAACAGGCGCACTAAATGTAACAGGGTTGCCGTTAACAAATACTTTAGTATATTCGTCAACGACTTTACTGTATAAAACGTCTGTGTTTATTCTTTGAATTTTACTTTCAGAACTAACAGTTTCTCTAATGCCACCGCCGATGTTGTCAATGATTAGATACCTTGAACCTGGAACAAGTGTGGGAAGTTTAGGATCATTTGGTCCTGTTTTTTTAGGATCAATGATAGCATCAAATGTTCCAGGACTTGCTCTATTTGCAGTGTTTAGTTGGGAGTTGCTAGGATATGTATCAGCATCCCAGTTAATAGACAGTAGAGTATCGTCTAAAGGATTCAAGCTAAAATAGCCAACTACTTTGTTACCATTGTCTAAAGTTATGTATATTTTGCTAAGTCCGGCTCTATAAGTGCCTGCTTGTTTTTTAATAATAGATTCCCAACTAGGATATTCACTGTCAAATCCTATTAGTCTAGCAGTATCAGACATAACTTCTATGTCGTAGTTTCCGGGAGTTACTACAATTTTTAAAACTTGATTTTGAGGATAGATACTAGATCCTTCAGGATCTGTTCCTAGTCCGTCAATGTAATCTCCATAAGGCTCAGATTTTTCAGTGAAGATGTTAGAAATAATCTGTGTAATAACACCAAGCTTCTTAACCTTAGCAGGAGGACTAATCCAAATAGGAGTCTGCAAAGTTAAAGTTGAAATGTCAATGTCTGTGGCAGTTCCTACAGGAATAGATCTTGAGCTTAAAACTACTCCGCTTAGATCAACTACACTAAGACTTGTCCAGTCGACGTAGTTATCTGTGGTCTGTATTTCTAAACTAGGATTAAACAGCATCAATATCTGTTCAAGAATTTGTAGTTTTTGATCTGTGCTGGTTGTCCAAATATCTACTTTAACAGTTAGTTTATAAGGCGTTGGCATTAGCCTTTCAACTGTGTAGCTATTGCCTTGATAGTTTTCATAGGCATTGTCTTCTTCGTTAAATGCACGTTCTCTAACATGTACTTTTCCAACATAACTACTGTCACCTAATCGACTAGTGTCTAGCTCAAGTTCACTCAAATACACAGCAATACGAGGTGCGCTTTGTACAGCGTTTTCACTGTTTTGATTTATTACTGTTGCAGCTTGTCGATCCGGATCGCCGTACATTACAGGTATTCTAACAAGAGTTCCATCACCGTAACGAACACTAAAGTTACTTAATAGTCTAACTATTTGTAACAAATATCTTCTTATTTGCCCATCATAAAAATATGTTGTCATTATAAATCAGCCCCAGGTTTCTTTTTAAGTGCTTTGCTCAATGCAACTTTTTCTGCAACAGAAGACCTATAGAGTTTCCATTCTATTTTAGATCCTACAACATAGTCACTGGTTAAATCAATAACAGCTTTGCCTGAACCGTTTGCTGAAACAATAGCCTGCATATAAGGACTATCGGCTAGCGCAACTTCAGCAAACATTCCGTCTACATAATCGGCAGTTGTAGTAAGTTGATTGCTAGTTGATGTTGAAATATCAGAAAGAACAATGTCAACACCAGTAGCATTAGTATTATTAATAAAGGTGCCTTTTTGTGTCATCCTATCGTTAGTAGGAGTCATAGTCATTCTAACGTTGTCTTCTCTTTTGACCCAACGTAGTCCGTCAAATCTAAACAGTCTGTTAGGTAAAAAATCTGTTCTTAAGAAAAAATCGCCGTCTACAGCACCATTAGGAAATGTAATGCCATGTCCAAATGCTGCACCGTTTTCGGGAACTCCATCCCCTACTAAGTAACCTGCATATCCTGTTCTTTTAGGTATACCGTCTTGACTAGCAGCAGTAATAGTAGGTAAGCTGTAACTAGAATCAACTGTGGTTTGATCAACTGTTTGAAGGGCAGCATTACCTTTATCGTCAACTGCCAGCGTATAAAACTGCTGAGTTTCATAACCACTCTTGGGAGCATCTGCTTCTGCTTGAGCAATGAGTGCATCATTAATGTCTAACGCTCTCTGTGCTGAAGAAAGTATGTCACTTAGAGTTTTGTCAGTTTCTTCACCGGTTACAGGATCAACTATTTTTTGATCAAATATATCTTTGTATTGTTGACTGTTGCTTATTTTTGAAAGTTTTAATCTATACAAATGAGGATACCATGTAGCTGAAAACCCTTCAGCTGCTCGGCCAACATCAGTAATAACAAAATATTTTGGTAATCCTACATCCCATTCATTAAGGGCAAACTCGTCTTTTACGTTCGGAACTTCCACAACATCCCCGCTCATAGGTTTACGACCTATAGTACGAATCATATCGTTAATATGAACAGTCATGTACAGTGTGTCATTGTCAATAAACAAGCCAAACTGACTCAAGTTAAAATCTAGATCTTGTACATTGTAAACACCGCGTACTCTGTAAATACTAGGATCGTAGGTTCGATCTCTATTTTCTAAAAATAGCAAATCTTGTATATTTGTTTCTTTTACAGCATCATATTGTGGTTGATCTGCGGTAGCATCTTCATCGCTGGGATTTTTAGGTCCTAGATACTTGTGAATGTAAAGCTCTACACCGCCAACAGTGAACATTTCGCTGATTGTGCGGTCTAAGAACTTATAATCGTTGCCTTTTTCTGGGCGGTAGAGTGATAAACGTGGCATAGTAGTATATTTATCGGCTGCGATAAATACTAAAATAAGACTTATGGGGCTACTATGGCTAGAAAAATAATTAATGTAGGAACCAGTCCAAATGCAAGAGACGGGGATCCTATTAGAGCTGCTTTTTCAAAAGTTAACGAAAACTTTGCAGAACTTTATACGTTAACTGGGGTCACCAGCTTAACTGAATTGGCGCAGGACTATGCAGCAGAAATGTTTCTAAACGGCGATCACGAAGGAATTTCCGTTACTTATAACGATGCTACAAATAAATTTAATCTAATAGTAGCGTTAGATTACGACGGAGGAGCAGCCTCCACTGTTTACGATGACGATACAACACTAGATGGGGGCGGAGCATAATATGGCACGTAGAATACAACTAAGACGAGATACAGCGGCAAACTGGTCAGCAACAAATCCTGTATTAGCACAGGGAGAAGTAGGTGTTGACCTAACTAACAATAAACTTAAAATAGGTAATGGTACTGCCGCTTGGAACAGCCTATCCTACTTTGATGACAAAGAAACAGTGTTGTCAAACTATGCAGGTCATATTGTTCCTTCAGCAGATAACACTTATGATTTAGGTGCGCCCGATAAGCAATGGCGCGATATCTATGTCAGCGAAGGCAGTATCTACATTGGCGACATTAAACTAAGCAATGTTGATGGACAACTGGTTGTACAACAGGTTACTAATCCTGGAGAAGTTACAGAAACTCCAGTAGCCGATGCTCCCGGTTCGGTAACCACAGATAGATTAGTCAACGGTAGTCACTCTGTGGTACTAGGATCCACAGGACTTACACAGTTTCCAGCAGTTGAAGGCGACAGTTTATTCATACAAGGACCAGAGATTGGTTCTGAAAACGCTACGATCGCTGTATCGGCAAAAGACAATATTCTCGTAACAGCAGATATATTAGGAGAAACACCTAAACAATGGCAGTTTAAAACTGACGGAGATCTACAACTGCCCGAAGGCGGAGACATTGTAGATAGCACAGGTAATTCAGTGTTGGGCGGTGTCGGCGGATCTATCGCAGTTGGTGACGGTAACGGCCCAAGTGTTGAAAATGTTACTGAAATTTTAATCAACGGTACTATTACAGAAATAGAACCTGGGTTAGTTGGTGTTAGTGTAGGATTACCTTCTATCACAATACCAGCAACACCTATAACTCTTTACAAAGGCCTACAGGCCAGTTACGGTGTTGTACATTCTAACAACAATTCAAGCGAACTTAATGTTAACAAGATAGTCATATACAAGCCAGCAACAACTACAGTAACCATAGATTCAACAGGCAGTCAAGATGACTTTCAAGTCAGCGGATTAGGCAGCAGTGATGTTTTAGCCATGATTATAATCTATGGTAATGTCAATGGTGCTAAACCGTTAGCAGATTTACAAAACTTTACACGATCATTGATAGACAACGTGATTTTAGTCGACGGTGTAGCAGGTGACTTCCGTACAGTTGATCAGATGAAGACAGAGTTCTACGCTAACTATACTACATTAGCTGCGGCCGCAAATGGATTATACACTAACTTCCAATTTTATGTAAGTAGTGCTCCTACACTAAACGGTGGCCCAACCACAGTGAGAGAAGGTAGTGGAGCATCATTTATACTTGCTGACGCATCTCCTGCTACTGGTTACACATTCATGGGTGTTGCTAACGGTGGCTCAAACTATCTACCAGGACACAAAATTAAAATATTAGGTACAGACCTCGGAGGCACAACTCCAGAAAACGATGCTATTATCACAGTTACCGCAGCACCCGAAGGTGTTATCACAGGAGCAACAGTAGATGGTACAGCATTTGCCACAGCACCGGTATTAGGGTGGACTGTGACTGGCACTAACTATAACGTAGGTTCAGGATTCACTGTAGCCAGTGTAGCTAATACCGGTAATAGTGTTAGTGCAAGCAACAGCGGATTTAACTATGTAGTAGGTGATGTAATAACTCTATTAGGAGAAAACATCGCCGGCGGAACAACACCATTTAACGACATTACTATAACAGTTACCGGCGTTGGTGGCGAGGGTGAAGCATACAACTTTAACGTGTCAGGAATCGCTCCTGTAACTATCTGGCCTACAAATAACATCAACGACGGCGGAGAAGATCAATACGATACTGCTAACTTCATCAATACCAACCTTGCCAGCGAAATCAACTATAACAACGGTGACACAGTTGTGGACGGTACGGCAGCATTTGGCGCAGGCAGTACCTATAGTTTTGTCTACGACACAGCAATGTTTGGCTTGTTTGTCACAGGTAACAGCGCAACATCAATCAGCACCAGTGGTAACAGCGGCGCAGACGGCGGCAGTACCACTGAAACAGGCAATGTGTTTGGCGGCGGCACAGCCGCAGAAACTTTTGACAATGCCGTTACACATATCAACATCGTTGGCGAGCCTTACATAGGCGAAGCAGTATCGTTCTTAAAAACTGACAACGGCAACGAAGTTGACATACTAATACCAGATGATGGCGAAGGTAGTGGTGTAGGTATCACCAGAGACGGTAACAACGGTATCTACAACCCCTACAGAGAAGGTTCCTGGGATAGTGATGTCAGCCCAGGTGGTACACTATGGAACATAGACGGATGGGCAGATTTAACTGATGTTGAATCAAGAACTTATGTACCATTCTATGAAGCATTTGGATTTGGCGGATTAGGTAACAAAGTTCCAGGAACAGAATGTGTGATGTACCTGCCAGACAACGGCAAGTACTATACAGTAAAGTTTAGTCAGTGGACATGGGGACAAAACGGTGGCGGGCCAGGAGGCGGAGGATTTGCCTATATTCGCAGAGAGATTGACCTAACTAAACTTCAAGAAGGTATTAGATTTGCCGACGGTACACGACTAAAATCCGCAGAAGGATTAGGACGGGTCAAACTTGAAAGCCCAGGCAATCGTAGGATCGAAGAAGTCTATGGCTACAAACAAGTTGCAGTGACAGAAAGACAAACTACCAACATAACTGCTACAGCATCACGAAATGCCGCAGATGAATTTAGATTTTGGATTGACACTACTACAACCAACATAGACGACATACTGAACAATACCACTGCCGCAGGCATCTGGGACACTACAACTATAGAGTTCAGTTTAGACAATGTTACTTGGTATAGATACGATTTTAACTCTACTGGTGCTGGCAACGAAATAGGCTATGGAGTTATTATACCTGGCGCAAGTTTAAACTATAGTCAAGGCGATAATATCTACTTTAGATACAAAACTGGCGGCGAACCAGTAATATGGTGGAATAGAAACGAACTGCCGGGCGGTTCTACAAACTTCCGTGGTGCTGTTATAGACTATCACGCCTATGATACCAATGCTGGAACAATGGTAGGAACTATACACATTGCCAGAGACAGTGGAGATGAATTCGTCACTCACACTGAAGTATTCAGCGGCGGGACCAACGGCGAAAATATAGATCTGTGGTATCAGGCCACCGAAGGAGAACTAAAATATCGTCGCTTAGACGGTAACGGTGCTACATTAAAAGTACAGTGGAGCGCCAAGGTGTTCTACGGTTCAGAATTTTGGGATTAATTAGGGGCAAACTAAATGACAATAGTAAGACGATTAAATGTAAGTCAGGTTGATGGCAACGGTGCTAATGACACCAATACCAATGAAATACGCCCTTATGGCGAACTTGCTGTGTATCTTGGAAACAACAACAAGTTAGAACTACTAATGTTTGACGGTGTTAGAACAAACTTAAAAAGCAAAGTTCTAAACAAAGGTACATTCTACGGTGGTGATGCTGACAGCAGTGATGGAGCAGGATACGATTCTATCAAACTTGTTCCTGATGAATTCTTAAGACAAGAAGGCAGTCAGCAGTATCTCATCATCGAACCTACAGGCGGCCAACCAGGACATGTACATATCCGTGCCGGCGGCGCAATAGATAGCAGTAGTGCTGACTTATTTTTAGGCGGTGAAAAGAATCATGTCCGAGTTAGTGATGTAAGCGATAGTGTAACTATCTCTACAGATAACGGTACTGGAACTAACACTTGGACGTTTGATCTTGGCGGAAATTTAACATTTCCTAATAGTATAATATTAAACACAGCAATTCTTACACCTGCACATAGCGGAGATGACGAAAGCGCAGTGTTACGCGGTTCACTAGACAAGAACATTTACATCGAAACATTTACTCAAAGTGCTATTTCTACTTGGAAGTTTGGTAGTAACGGTAGTTTAAATGTTCCAGGTTTTATTACTTCTAACGAAGTAACTGGTTTAAAGTTAGCCAGCAACTACGACGTAAGCATTATCGCAGACTACACAGATAATAATATAGAATGGACATTTGATGGTTCCACTTCTACACTTATTGTACCCGGTCCTATTAAAAGTAAAACAAATCAACAAGTAGGATCGCAAGTAACAGGCCTTCCTTACACTTTAGGAGCAGGTGCCGACAACGGTTACGTAGGTATAGGTCCAGAGTGGGCAGTTGTGGTGGCACTGGGCAATTTAACTGGCTACACCTTAACCGCACAGCAAACTGGCAGCACTATTTTCACAACTACCATTACGCAGATGCGAACTGATTTAGGCGGTTCGCCTGCTTTCCAGACTGCGGTTGGACTTCCCGGTTATGCTGCCGATATAACATTCACACTTACCAGTCCTGACTATGTTCCTGCGTCTGATAATAATTTAGAACTTGAAGCTGGACCTGACATTTGGACATTTGGGGCCAACGGAACTTTAATGTTCCCAAATAGTGCTTTAGTAGATAGTTCTGATTCTAATATTGAATTTAGAGGAATGAACAACTTCAACGTTGAAGCAGGCGGAGTAGTCAACATTGTCACTGACTCAACTGATACTGCTCAAAGTTGGCAGTTTGGAGACAATGGTGCGCTAACATTCCCAGATACAGTATCAAACATTTATACTCTCAACCCGGCAACAAGCGGTGGTGTATCAGGATTAAATTTAACTGGTAATACCAGAACATATATTGGCATCACTGGTGATCCTAACTTTACTTGGGATTTTAGAAACTTTGGCTTGGCTGATTACTCTACAAATAGAAAACCCGCTATCATGCTTCCCGGTAGCAGTTGGATTGAAGAAGATTTAACTAACCAATCGTTAAATCTTGGAATGCTTGGTCCGTTATTAATAGGTAGTCAAGACAAGTTAACCCTAAGAACTAATTCAATAGATTTACAAAACAATGGCTTTACACCATTAGCCACTTATGAATGGGTATTTGGTAAAGACGGTAGTTTAACATTCCCAGATGATACTGTTCAAACAACAGCATACCCGGGCATCACCAACGTAGCCGGAGTTAGCGAGACACTGGTAGTTGGCGGATCTGATATGACAAAAGATGCCCTATCTGTGCGTGTTGTAGCAGGCGTGGGTTCTTACCTGGATGTAGAAATAAATTACAGTTTACCCAGTGCCTCTGCCACAGTAATGGGGTCATCAACAACAGTGGCTTTTACTCAGGTTTCGACTCAACCATTGAATATTTTTGGGGGACAGCAAACCTTGACTGCCAATAATACTACCTGGACTATCATCAATGCTGAAAATTTAAATACAGTAGGAGATTCGGTAACTGCTGTTATTTCAGATAAAAGTTTTAATAAAATCTACAGAGTAACAGTAATGGCCAGAACGCTTCCAGATATAGCTGTACCTGGAGATGCCTACTGTACAATCGAGGTATTAAAATAACGGTAAATAATACACTATGTCATTAGATATTAATCCACAAGCAGAACGTCAAAAAGTATTTGATTATGTTAGAGCCATGCTAGGCGACGGCATGATTGATGTTGAACTTGACCCTATACACTACGAAACAGGATTACAACGTTCTCTAAATAAATTTAGACAGCGTAGTAGCCATGCAGTTGAAGAAAGTTATATGTTTCTTGAACTAAAAAAAGATACCAATGATTACAAATTACCTGACGAAATCATTGAAGTAAGAAGTGTGTTTCGTAGAACATTAGGTTCAAGAAGCGGAGGAGGAACTGGTACTCAGTTTGAGCCATTTAACCTAGCTTATACAAATACATATTTGCTTAACAGTACTATGTTAGGAGGTATTGCAACTTATGAAATGTTTGCACAATACCAAGAGTTAGTAGGACGTATGTTCGGTAGTTATATTGAGTTTCAGTGGATTCCGCATAGTCATACTTTAAGAATATTGCAACGTCCTTTTACTGAAGGAGAAAGTATAATGCTTCGTTGCTACAACTACAAACCTGATTATATTTTAATCAACGATTTATATGCAGGGCAGTGGATTAAAGATTATACACTAGCTAACTGTAAAATGATGTTAGCACAAGCAAGAGAAAAATTTGCACAGATTGCCGGACCCCAAGGCGGTAGTAGTTTAAATGGTGGTGCTTTAAAAACTGAAGCACAAGCAGAAATTGAAAGATTAGAAAAAGAAGTTGAAACCGCAGTAGCGGGAGGTGTTGGTTACACATTTGTAATAGGTTAATATGAAAGTCAATGAGATTATATCAGAAGCTAAACAAGCAAAACTAACTAAACGCCAACAAAAAGCAACTAGAGGCGTTCATACATTTGGCGATGCTGAAAAAGCCAACAGTGACTATGTACAATTTCGTGTAGGCATGGCCGCAGCAGCAACAGACGGAAAAACAATGCCGGACATTGATGCAAAAAGTTGGATTGGAAAAAAGAAAGCTAGTTTTCCTTATACTAAAGAAGAAGCAGATATACTTAAAATGGCCTATAAAGCTGCTGGCGCAAGCTACCAAGATCTAAATCACGGAGATATGCGTAGCCAAGAACTTGATACCACTAACAAGACTAGTCCTATTGCTAAACCTAAAAGAAATAAGTACGGCGTATGAAGTTTGAAGAACTATCTACAAAAGGCAATATAGGCTACAATAAAAATCTTAATCCTGCTGCATGGGACGAAGATCAACTAAAAAGAGAAGTTAGACTAAGATTGCTGACCATTGCAAAAATATTTGTAAAATATCTAGACATACCTAACTTTAAAGCTGAAGATGTTGTGTTAACAGGATCAATGGCAAACTATAACTGGACAAAGTTTAGCGATTTTGATCTTCATATAGTTACAGATTACAGTGCTTTAGAATGCGACGATCTAGCAGAAACATTTTATAATGCAAAAAAACGCATTTGGAACGATGAGCACGACATTACTATCAACGGACATGAAGTAGAAATGTATGTTGAAGATAGTGCAACTCCTCCAGTTAGCCAAGGTATTTTTAGTATCTTAAAAAACAAATGGCTAAGCAAACCCACTTATAGTCCTCCTAAAATAGACGATTCTGCAGTGGCAGCAAAAGCCAATGCACTTGCTCAACTTATAACAAAAAGTTTAGATGGTGACGAAGATGACCTAACCATAGTCATTGATAAGATCTATAAAATGCGCCAGGCAGGGTTAGATGCCAACGGCGAGTTTTCAACTGAAAATCTAGCTTTTAAAATACTTAGAAATCAAGGATATTTGGACAAACTTCACAGAGCTAGAACACAAGCTCAAGACCGCCGTTTGAGTATAAAATAACTTGACCTTATAGATCTTTAGTATAAAATACTAACGTAGGTCTATTATGTGGGTTACACTAGAAAAAGCCAAAGAACGATATTCATTTTGCAAAAAATGCGAGCATTTAACAGCATTAAAAACTTGTGCTGTATGCAAATGTCTAATGCCGGCTAAGGTAACCATAGCTTATACACGGTGTCCTATAGGATTGTGGGGCAAAGAAAAATCCGCAGGCTATACTAAAGACTACACTTTTAGAGACAAGGATTAACATGATTGTAGGATTTGTAGGGTTTATTGGGTCAGGAAAAGACACAGCAGCAGACTATCTAGTTAATTTTCACGGATTTCGAAGAGACAGTTTTGCAAATACGTTGAAAGATGCTGTTGCATGTGTTTTCGGCTGGGATAGAACATTACTCGAAGGTCGAACAAAAGAAGCTAGAGAATGGAGAGAAAGAGTAGATCCATGGTGGGCAGAACGCCTAAACATGCCAAACTTAACTCCTAGACTTATGCTACAGCTATGGGGTACAGAAGTATGTCGTAACGGATTCCATGACGACATTTGGATTGCCAGTCTTGAAAACAAGATGCGTAAAACTACAGATAACATTGTTATCAGTGATGTACGATTTCCTAACGAAATCAAAGCTATCCATAATGCAGGCGGCATTGTAGTACGCATTAAGAGAGGATTAGATCCAGACTGGTATGAAGATGCAGTTAATGCTAATGCAGGATCTCAAAATATGAGTTGGTTGATTAGTAAATCTAGACTAGAAAAATTGGGCATCCATGCAAGCGAAACAGCATGGGTCGGTGGCGATATTGATCATATTGTTTACAATGATTCTACAATAGACGAACTGTTTAGTCAGATTAAAGATCTGGTTGAAGGCCACCACGCTGCCATTTAAATCCCTCTTTAGTCAGTATGCGCTGGCAGTTAGCGCATACTGTTTTTAAGTTCGTGTGGCGGGTATTATTCATATTTCCGTCTACATGAAATACATTAAACTGCTCTTTGTGCTTTGATTTAAACGCACATTGATCGCATTGATTTTTTATTCTGTAACCGTCTTGATACCATTTTGGTATACCTTTGCCTAGTCCTCCTGCAAGGCATACTTCGCATTTTTTGCGATAATATACTCTTCCATTCTTTCGATAGTTGATTGCTGCGGGTCTAAAACCGCAAATACATAAAGGCCTAAGCATATAACTATTTATAACTCCCCTTTTATGCCCCTTTTCAATAGGCTATAACGCTGCCTTTTTGCCAAAACACGCTAAATAATACTGAAGAACAATTTCCTTAGGAGAAGCTAATATGGCATTAAGTTCACCAGGCGTAGAAGTCAAAGTTATTGACGAGTCATTCTATACACCAGCAGCCCCTGGTACAGTCCCATTGATTGTAGTAGCCACTGCTGAAAATAAACTAAACGGCGCAGGCGATGGTATTGCACCAGGCACTTTAAAAGCTAATGCCGGAAAAGTTTATCTAGTTACAAGTCAGAAAGATCTTGTTGATACCTTCGGCGATCCCGTATTTAAAACAGACAACAATAATAATCCTATTCATGTAGGAGAACAAAACGAGTACGGCTTACAAGCAGCCTATAGTACTCTAGGTGTAAGCAATCGAGCATTTATTGTACGTGCAGATATTGATCTAAACATGCTAAATGCAAAAGATGCTGCCCCTGCTAGCAGTCCAGAAAATGGTACACACTGGTTAGATACAAAAACATCTAGCTGGGGTATTTTTGAGTGGAACGATGCACCAGTAACAACAACAGGTGGTCAAACATTTACTGCTAAGACACCTCTAGTTATCACAGATCCAGCACAAGTAGATGTTGGCACTGGTGGTCCAAAAGCTAGTATTGGTAAGAATGGAAGCTACGCACTAGTTTGTGTTCGTGACTCAACTGCCAATGATCCAGAGCTAACATATGCTCACCCAATGGCTGTATGGTATAGAAACAGTTCAGGTGTATGGGTTTTAGTTGGAAGCTCATCTTGGTCCGGCGTAGGCCCTGGCGCAAAAGAAATTTTTATTGGACCTCACACACAAGTTCCTGAATGGAAACGTGCAGATACAGACCCATCAGTTGCTCCTACCGGATCTGTTTGGATTAAATCTACTGAACCTAATGCAGGCGCACGTTGGAGAGTCAAGCGTTACAATTCAGTAAGTGCAAGTTTTGAATCTTTAACAGCACCTTTATATGCAACACATTCAGAAGCTTTATATTACTTAGACAAAGCCAACGGCGGAGACAAGATTCCTGTAGGACAAGTTTATGTCAAATATAACAGCAGCGAAGCGAGTCCACAACAAGCCCAGTTTACTGTTTATAGAAAGAGAGCTACAGCTCCTACAACAGTAAGAACTAGCAAGATAACAGACCAGTTTACTGACGGAACATCTTACTCATTTAAGATGAGAGAAACCCTAGTAGGCCAACTAGCATTAAGCGCTGAAAAAACAGTAACGTTTACCGCAGACGGAACAGCAGATGATGCAGCAACTCTTGCAGCAGCTATTAACGGTGCAGGATTTGTTAATATTGAAGCCAGCGTTGATAGTCAAAATCGTCTAGTTATTGCACACGATATTGGTGGAGATATTCACTTTACTGACAGTACTAATACTCCGTTAAACGTTTTAGGATTTACACCGTATGATCTAGAAACACAAACTGGCATGCTTAACTTAGAAGTTGACAATGACGGTGATCATGATTATATTGCAACACTATGGCAACCTCTAATCTATACTGTAGGCGGCGACGCTCCTACAACATTAACAGCTGATGGTACACTATGGTACAGCAGCATTGTTGATGAAGTTGATATTATGGCACACGATGGAGAAACTTGGAGAGGCTACAGAGAACTGTTCCCTGATACTGATCCTATGGGTCCTATTGTTGCTGCTAGCGAACCTCTAACACAACAAGACGGTTCAACTGCTTTAGAAGACGGAGACTTATGGATCAGCACTGCTGACACAGAAAATTTCCCAACTATCTACAGATATAGCAAACCTCTAGTAAAATGGTTGCTAGTTGACAAGACCGATCAAAGCACAGATGAAGGAATCTTGTTTGCAGATGCACGTTGGACAACAGCAGGAACAGATGCAGGCGCAGATTCAAGTTCTATTGAAGAGTTGTTACTAAGCAGCCACTTAGATCCTGATGCTCCAGATCCAGCACTATACCCACGTGGTATGCTACTATGGAATCTACGTCGCAGCGGTTATAATGTAAAACAATTTAGAAAGAACTATATCGATCTAACAGCTGATAACCCACGTGCAGGCGATGAAGCTATGTCTGGTTACTATCCACATCGTTGGGTAACAGTAAGCAGCAATCAAGACGATGGCAGCGGAAGTTTTGGTACAAGAGCACAACGTAAAGTTGTAGTTAAAGCTCTACAGGCAACTGTAAACAGCAACCAGGATATCCGTGACGACGAAAGCAGAATCTTTAACTTGATTGCTTGCCCAGGATATCCAGAACTAATCGGTGAACTAGTTGGTCTAAACTACGATCGTGGTTTAACTGCATTTGTTATCGGCGACACACCACCTAAACTAACACCAGACGCTACAAGCTTGTTAGATTGGGGTAACAACGTAAATGGTGCTTTAGAAGATAACCAAGTTGGAGCAGTAAGCTTTGACGAGTATATGGCTATGTTCTATCCATGGGGATTCACAAGCGATAACTTTGGCAATAACGTAGTTGTTCCTCCAAGCCACATGATTTTAAGAACTATGATTCTTAACGATCAAGTTGCGTATCCATGGTTTGCACCAGCTGGTGTACGTCGTGGCGGTATTACTAATGCAACAGCAGTTGGTTATGTTGATGCTGAAGGAGAGTTTAACAGTGTTGCTCTAAATACAGGTCAACGCGACACGTTATACGATGTAAAAGTTAACCCTATTACATTTATTACAGGTACAGGTCTAGTTAACTATGGTCAAAAGACTCGTGCTAGAGCTGCAAGTGCGTTGGATCGTATCAACGTTGCTCGTTTAGTAGTATATCTACGTAGACAACTAGGTATTCTAGCTAAACCATACATTTTTGAGCCAAATGACAAGCAGACAAGAGATGAAGTTAAAGCAGCAGTAGAAAGCCTATTATTAGAGCTAGTAGGTCAACGTGCCCTATACGACTTCTTGGTAGTTTGCGATGAGTCTAACAATACTCCAAGCAGAATAGATCGTAATGAACTATGGATTGATATTGCTATTGAACCAGTCAAAGCAATCGAGTTCATTTACATTCCATTGCGTTTGAAGAACACTGGCGAAATTAGCGGACTATAATATAAAGGAAGAATAACATGTCTATTGCATCATTATCAAAGTTTACAGTACCGTTAGCTAGTGATCAGAGCTCTAGCACCCAAGGCTTGCTAATGCCGAAACTAAAGTATCGTTTCCGTGTTAGTTTAGTAGGATTTGGTGCTAACAGCGAAGCAACAACTGAGCTAACAAAGCAAGTAATGGATGTAACTCGTCCAACTATTGCTTTTGATCCTATCACTATTGACGTTTATAACAGTCGTGTTTTCTTAGCTGGTAAGCACACATGGAGTCCTCTAACATTGAACGTAAGAGACGATGTTAACGGCAATGTGTCTAAACTAGTTGGTTTACAACTACAAAAGCAGTTTGATTTCTTTGAACAAGCAAGTGCTGCTTCTGGTATTGACTATAAGTTCTTAACTAAGATTGAGATCTTAGATGGCGGTAACGGAAGTTTCCAACCTGCTGTTTTAGAAACATGGGAAGTTTATGGTTGCTATTTAGAAAACGTAAACTACAACAACTTAGCTTACAATGCTAACGAACCCGTAAACATTACAATGTCTATCAAGTACGATAACGCACTTCAAAAGGCAGATGGAAGCGGTGTAGGTACAAACGTAGGCCGTACACAAAACGGTCTAAGTACAGGCGCTGGTAACTTAGGCGTTTAATCAAAAAAAAAGGGCCGCAAGGCCCTTTTTTGTGACTTTAGATTAACTACGTATATTATAGGTTCGATAAATACGTTATGACCACATATGCCAGTAATAAAAGTAATGCAAACGTAGCTGATTTTTCACATGCCGGTAAAATATTTACTGCCGGCAATATGCAACTGTCTCCAAAGACAAAGTATCTCTACCACGTGGTTTTTAAAATGAATCCATTTGTATTACAAGGTAGGGATGTTGATAAAAGCAAAATAAGTGTATTAGTTAAAGCAGCAGAGCTTCCAAAAGTTAATGTACAAACAGATACATTAAATCAATACAATAGAAAAAAGCATACGCAAGTTAAAGTAGAATACTTGCCGGTTGTATTAAGATTTCACGACGATAGCTCTCATATTGTATCAGAACTTTGGAAAAGTTATTTTACGTACTACTACGCAGATAGCATTTCAGCAAAGCAACCTTTACTAACCTATGTTCGTAATGCTATGAGTAACGAATCTATTAATAGCGTTATAGGCGGCGCAGCAAGATTTGGTTATGACAACGGCAGTTATGCTAAGTTTTTTAACTCTATTAAAATATATCAAATGACAAGAGGTAACTGGTATAGCTACGAGTTAATCAACCCTATTATCAGTAACTGGACACATGACAGTTTAGATTCTTCTAACAATGCGCCAGCAGAACAAAGTATGACATTGCTCTATGAAGCTATTGCATATGACAGTGGTAGCGGAAAGCCGCCAGGCTTTGGCGAAGCCGATAAGTATGATGTTGTAAAAAGTCCTTTAAAAGTCAGCGGAGGACAAACAGGAAATCCTGAAGTTATTTTAGACAGAGCTGAAACAGCTACAGTAGTTGGGCAAAGTACTGCAAATACAAATGTTTCTACTGCACAAACTACTGCATATACAACTAATAATCCTACTTCTGCTACATCGTCTATTCCAAGTTTAACAACTACCATTGCTGCTGGTGCCGCAGCTACTACTGCACTTCCTAGTATTAGTGGTATTAAAAATATAACATTCCCAACATCTGAACAACCAAAAACAATAACAGCATCTCAAGTAACATTATGATATCAAATTTAAATAATACCGGAACAGAAGATAGTAGCAAAGAAGTAAGAAACTTCTTTGACAAATATTATCAAAAAGAAGTAACATTCCCAGCCGGCCAAATAGATGCAGTAATAGGGTATTTTATGAAGCGAGACTTTGATGAAGAGTCTGCTAGAACTATTGCTATAATTATATTGAATCAGGCCAAAGTTGATAACGTAAATGTATTCCAAATAATAGATACATTAAAAGGATTAAATGATGTACAGCTAAGTGCTGTTGTTACAGAAATCTTAAATGTTTACAGAGAAAAGACCAGTGCATTAGGATATAAAATTGTAACCGAACCAGTTACGCTTGAAAGCCGTAATATTCAGCCATGAGTAGATTTGCACAGGGAAAATATACAGTACAAAACCCTGAAAAATATGTAGGAAATAAGCGACCTACTTATAGAAGTAGCTGGGAGCTTACATTTATGCGAACATGTGATACACATCCTAGCATACAAAAATGGGCAAGCGAAGCTATAACTATCCCCTACCGATGTCCTATTACAGGTAAGAACACTGTGTACGTACCGGATTTTTTTATTCAATATATTGATAAGAATAACAAGATGCATGTTGAGCTAATAGAAGTTAAACCGCAAAATCAAACTCTTAGAGAAAAAGTAGGTAGAAACAAAAATAATCAAATAGAATACGCACGTAATATAGCTAAATGGAGGGCTGCACAAGCATGGTGCAAAGCACAAGGTATTAAGTTTCGTATTGTTAATGAAACTGATCTATTCCATACCGGAAAGAGATAAGTAAAAATATGACAAAACGTTTAGAAGAAATCCTTAATCTACCAGAAAATAAAAAGATGGTAAAGCAAGCCGAGACTCTTGCTGAAAAGAAAGAAGCTACTCCTACTCCTCTTTTAAGAGACGTTGCAGAGTTTGATAAAATATCTGCTGCATTACCTCAGGTAAAAGGGCTCGGAGATCTCAGCGATAAAGAGTTTGATGATCTAGCCCAAAGAGCTACAGATGCCTATGACGATTTGATGGACTTAGGTATGAATGTCGACAGTAGGTATTCTGGACGTATTTTTGAAGTAGCAGGAACAATGCTTAAAAATGCTATTGATGCCAAATCGGCAAAAATAGATAAAAAGCTGAAAATGATCGAGCTTCAACTTAAAAAACAACAGATAGATCAAAAAGCCAATGCAACCGATGATAGCGTTGAAATTCAAGGCAACGGAGTTATTGTAACTGACCGTAATAGTTTGATTGAAAAACTTAAAAATATGAATAAATAAGGTATCAGGATTATAAAATGAAATCATTTATCGATTACCTAACCGAAAGTACAACTGAAAAGAAGTACACATTTAAAATAAAGATTGCTGGAAACATTCCCGATCACTGTGAAGATGTTATGGAAACTGCTCTACAGCAGTATAAAGTTTCTCGTTTCACTAAAGGAAAAAGTACTCCTATTCAAGCAACCTTGTTAGATTTTCCAGCTATAAAAAATGTTTCAATGACAGTATTTGAAGCTGAAGTAGATTATCCTACAACTAGCTCAGTTATTGCAGAGCTTATTGCAGAAAAAACAGGTATTAGTAGAGATTGCATTCGTGTTCGTACTCCATTAGAAGAAGCTAACTGGGAGATCGAAAATGAAAACAATGTAACAGAAGAAAATAATAAAAAAGAATCTTTGCTTACTAAAGATTACGGTAAAGAAAACAATCAAAGTTTAATGGGTGAAAAACAAGTTAGTAGCTTTTTAAAAGATCTAACAAAGGCTCGCAAAGAGTCTAAAGTAGAACAGGTAAAAGGTATTAACGATCAACTATTAGCAAAAAAGGCTCATGCAGAAAAAGCACAGGCAATGCCGGATGCTGGTCCTGCTAGAAGTTTGTTAGGATCTAAGAAATGATTGACAGCAAACTTGACTTAACTGAGACTGTAGGTATTATTGCAGATGCATCCGCACCGACGCTTGATATTACTGCGGTATCAGAAGAAGTTGTAGTTGAAGAAGAACTTCTGCAAGAAGAAACTCTATCTGAAGCACCAACTGAAGAAAATACCGAAGGATAAAAAATGAATTTCAATGAACTAATGAGAAAAATGGTTGAGTTAGATCAGCCAACTAATGAAAGAGCAACTGGTGGACGCCCTGGAATCAATTCACTTACAGGTCAGCCTCAAGCACCAGCTGCACCACAGCCTGATCATCTTGCCGAACCTCCAGCAAGAGCCCCAGCTGATCCTAATGCTCCTAATCTTTTAGCTAATAAAACTAGAATGCCTGATCCAGCTGCTGCCGCCCGAGCACAACGGGGAGCTATGGCTAACGATCTTGCTAACCAGCAACAACCAAGAGAAGGCAATGAATTTAGTGGAGCACTTGCTAAAGCTAAAGCCTCTGGTGAAAAAGAATTTGAAGTTGACGGCAAGCGTTATCAAGTTAAAGAAGACGGCACGGTTGAAGAATGTGGCATGGGAATGGGGCCACATGAACCAATGAAGCAACAAGACACTGTTAGCATGAATGTAAGCATGAACGGTAGTGGTGCAGGCGGCATTCGTGATTTAATGTCTATTTTAAGAAATATTGAAAACGGAGATTCTGATTCTGATTCAGGATTTGATATAGAACCAGAAAAGTTTGGCGACAAAGACATGGATATCATTGTTAAAAAAGAACCTATGATGTCTATCGACGATGACTTTGCTAATGAACCTGACGAAATTTACAGCAGCATGGATGCTGTTACAAGAACAGGAAATGACATTCACAGTAAAGGCAAAGAAGCTCCTAAAGTTAACGGCGGAGGAAATCCTATGCCCGTAGAGAGCGGAACAACTTATAAACTACCTTCAGGGGATTTAAAAGTTAGACTCGAATCTTTGTATCAAGAAATTAAGAGTCGCTAAATAGATTACCAGTGCAGCAGGAGTGATTAAGACTCCGCCCCAAATAGCCTCTTCGGAGGCTATTTTTTTGTGTAAATACATTATGGCAACAAAATCATTAGATGGTGTTTTAACAAAGAAAGCACATACTAAAGAATCATTTACTGAAAAAGACATTCAGGATCTTGCAAAATGCTCTGATCACGATACAGGGTATCATTACTTTTGCGAAAACTTTTTCTATATTCAACATCCTGTAAGAGGTAAGCTACTATTTGAGCCATTTGGCTATCAAAAAAGATTATTAGACGCATATCACGGTCATAGATTTAACGTTAACATGCTACCCCGACAAATGGGAAAAACAACTTGTGCTGCTGGTTACTTGTTATGGTATGCAATGTTTCATCCTGACCAGACAGTATTAATATCTGCTCACAAGTTTTCTGGTTCTCAAGAAATCATGCAACGTATTCGTTATGCATACGAACTTTGCCCTGAACATATTAGAGCAGGTGTTATTAACTATAACAAAGGGAGTATAGAATTTGACAACGGGTCAAGAATTGTATCAACTACAACTACTGGAAATACAGGACGCGGTATGTCGATTTCATTACTATACTGCGACGAGTTTGCGTTTGTACCACCAAATATTGCTGATGAATTTTGGACTTCTATATCCCCAACACTAGCAACTGGTGGTAAAGCTATTATTACAAGTACACCTAACAGCGACGAAGATACTTTTGCTAATATTTGGAAAGAAGCAAATAAGAAGTTTGACGAGCACGGAAATGAAACAGAAGTAGGCATTAATGGCTTCAAGGCATTTACATGCCATTGGAGTGAGCATCCTGATAGAGACGAAAAATGGGCTTCATTAGAAAGAGGTCGTATTGGAGAAGAACGCTTCCGTCGAGAATATAACTGCGAGTTCTTAATCTATGATGAAACACTGATTAATAGCATTAAGTTATCGGAAATGGAAGGTAAAGAACCGTTATTTAAATCTGGTCAAGTTCGTTGGTACAAAAAACCCACAGCTGATAACTTGTATATTGTTTCATTAGATCCAAGTCTAGGAACCGGAGGAAATAATTCAGCAATAGAAGTTATAGAGCTTCCTACATTTAAACAAGTTGCTGAATGGCAGCATAATCTAACTCCTATTCAAGGACAGATTAAAATTCTTAAAGACGTAGTTAAGTATATTTTAGATACAATAGGCGAAGATAACGGTAATAATGTGTATTGGAGTATAGAAAACAATACAGTTGGAGAAGCCGGATTAATTTGTATTAGAGACCTTGGAGAAGAAAACTTTGGGGGGATGTTCCTAAGCGAACCTGTTAGAAAAGGACATGTTCGTAAGTTTAGAAAAGGTTTTAACACTACACACGGTGCAAAAATAAGTGCTGCTGCAAGATTAAAATATCTTATCGAATCAGGAAAAATGGAAATTTATAGCAGACCGTTGATCAGTGAACTAAAAACATTTGTAGCAACAGGGGTAACATTTAAAGCTAAAAACGAAGAGCAAGACGACCTAGTTAGCGCAATGCTATTAGCTGTAAGAATGAGTCAAGTGCTAGCTGATTGGGATCCTAGAGTGTTCGATAGTATAAGTACAGGAAATCCCAGCGAAAATGAAGACGATTGGGAAATGCCAATGCCGATCTTTGTTTCGTCAAATATCTGATAAATATCAATATGAATAAAAATCTCAGTGTCATTGCTAGCGAGCTTTTTGATAAGATTAGAACTCAGTTTCCTAATCTAAAGCTTGGTGACGAAAATAGTGAAGCAACTAGCGAGCCCGAAGATGCAAGATTCTTTGAGTTCGACTATAAACACAAAGGGCAGGTATTAGGAAGAATAAGCGTAAGTTTATCAGAAGATGATGGATTGGTAGTTATCTATTCAAATGATGTCATCGGAGATAAAACCGATTTTGTTAAAAAACAATTTTTTAGTTTTTTAAAAGAACTGCGCGAGTTTGCTAAACAGCACCTTTTAACATTCGATACAAGGGATATCGCTAAAAGCAATCTAGAAAAAAGAGATTACGAACACTTATCAAAAACAAATTTCGGAGAATCAAAAATGAGCGAAAGCAAACTATTTGGAACTAGCATGACTAGTTACCAAAATTTGGGAAACGCTAAACTAATCGTCAAACACAGTGCCCCGATTAATGCAGAAAACCCAGCAGGTAGAGCTCAACGTATTGAAAGTATCTACGTTGAAAATTTAGATGGAGAACGATTTAAGTATCCATATCGTCATTTAAATGGTGCAAGAGCACTTGCTCAACACGTTGGACACGGTGGCACACCTTACGATTCTATCGGAAAGTATGTTATTGGGTTAAGTGAAGAGCTCGGCAAACTACGCATGTTCAAACACTATGTTGAAAGAAACGATACTATCAGCGAAGCAATGGGCAGTGTAACTTCTAAAGTTATGGAAAGAATAGATTCTATTAAAAAAGAAATCTATAAATTACAAAGTCCAGTTAACTATGCACAGTTTGCAGAATCATTTACAGAAAATGAAGAAGTTGTTATTCCTGAAGAAATAATGAACGACTGGATCGATCGTTTAACTGTTCGCTCATTTAATGAGGAACTTAAAAATGTATTCCCTTACATCTTTAAACTTGTAGACGAAGCTGATATTCCTGTAAAAGAACTAGGAGTTGATGATCTAGTTGAAGATTCGGATGAGGATTTATCCGAAGAGAGTGTAACAGAAGCTCCAGAAATATCCAAGTATGAGTCTTTCTTAAACAAGATTGTAGAAGGAAATGATCTATTTGGAGAAGAAAATCAAGATATTATTGCTCAACTAAATGAGCTAATAGCTGAACCTATTCCTGCAGGAGTAGATGGAACCAATGCAACCGAAAGTCTTAAAGATATTATTGACGACGAAGAACTATTTGAAGTATTCAAAGAACTTGGAGAGGTTGCACCAGATAGCGATGTAAGAACTATTTTAAAAGACTACATCGCCATCAAAGACGAAGAAAATGGCACTGATGTATCGAGTCAGTTAAACTTTGAGCAAGCACCGGCCGAGGCCCCTCCAGAAGAGCCAGCCGCTGAGCCAGCACCGGCAGCTGAAGTTCCTGCTGCGGCAGCTCCGGCTGAAGAACCGGCAGCGGCCCCTGCACCAGCGGCTCCGGTAATGGCTGATATTCATAGTGAAAGCTTAATAAGAGCAGTTGAAAGAGCTAAGAAAGCTGGAGCAACAGCAGAAACAGTTATTCGAATTGGTGGAAAAGAAATGACCTTAGGCGAAGCAGTAACCAAGGCAGGAATGAAAGTAGAAGATGTATTTGGCAATAAAGCAAATGAGCTTGTCGAATTTATTAAGTCTATGTACAACTCCGAAGAAGGAAGTTTTCCTAAAGGAGAGACCGGTGTTCTAATCGCATGTGAAAAGAAGTTCGGTGATAACGCAGTTCCTATGGCTAAAAAGGTCATCGAACGCCTACATCAAGTCAATGAAATGTCTAGAATGAAAAAACTAGCAGGCTTGGCAAGATAAAATCACATTTTAGGCAAGATTAGTCTTGCAATGATAAATAAAAACGCATACAATAACATGTATGCGTTTTTTACTTTACAGGGTTGTAAAGTAAACTAGGCAAAACAAAGGCATATTAAAGGAGAAATATTATGGCATCTTTGGCTGAAATTCGTGCAAAACTAAAAGAACAAGAGGCTCGCAGTAGCGATAACACACAACGTACAGGCGGTGATAATTCAATCTATCCGTTCTGGAACCTCAAAGAAGGACAAGAATCCGTTGTCCGATTCCTTCCTGACGCAGACCCTAACAACACATTCTTCTGGGTTGAACGTGCAATGATCAAACTGCCGTTCGCAGGTATCAAAGGCGAAACCGATAACAAACAAGTTCAAGTGCAAGTTCCTTGCGTTGAAATGTATAACGACGGTTCTGTCTGCCCAATCCTTTCAGAAGTTCGTGGCTGGTTCAAGGACAAGAGCCTTGAAGAAATGGGCCGTAAGTACTGGAAGAAGCGTTCTTATATTTTCCAAGGATTCGTCGTTGAAGACGGTCTTAAGGAAGAACAAAAGCCAGAAAATCAAATCCGTAGATTCATTATTGGTCCACAGATTTTCCAGTTGATTCGTGCAGCATTGCTGGACACTGAAATTGACAACCTTCCAACTGATATCTTACACGGTATTGATTTCCGTTTAGTTAAGACTTCTAAAGGTGGTTATGCTGATTACAGCACTTCTACTTGGAAGCGTCGTGAGCGTCCATTGAGTGACATCGAGCAAGAAGCTTTAAAGGCACACGGCTTGTTTAATCTTAAGGACTTCTTACCTAAGAAGCCAACTGAGATTGAACTAAAAGTTATGAAGGAAATGTTCGAAGCTAGTGTTGACGGCGAACCATATGACATGGAGCGTTGGGGTCAATACTTTAAGCCTGCTGGCATGAGTAGTGCAACAGGTGATCCGGTTGCTAAGGCTGCTCCGGTTGCTAAGGCTGCTCCTTCTAATGAAGATAGTGCTCCTTGGGAGGAAGATTCTACACCTGCCGCAAAGGCGGTAGCTACTGAATCTAAACCTACTTCAGGCGGTCGTGCAGAAGACATTCTTGCAATGATTCGCAATCGTAAGACACAATAAGCTGTCGATATAATGAGGGCCTCGTGCCCTCATTCTCATCATTAAGGAAAAATTTATGGCTACAAAGGCATTTGATTTATCAAAATTTAGAAAAACTCTAACAAAGAGTATTGACGGATTAGGTGTAGGTTTCAATGATCCAACAGATTGGGTTTCAACTGGAAACTATGCCCTTAACTATTTGATTAGTTCGGATTTCCACAAAGGTATTCCGCTAGGTAAAGTTACTGTGTTTGCTGGTGAAAGTGGTGCAGGCAAATCATATATTTGTTCAGGTAATCTAGTTAAAAACGCACAAGAACAAGGTATCTATGTTGTTCTTGTTGACAGTGAGAACGCACTCGATCAGGCGTGGCTAGAAGCACTAGGCGTAGATACCAGCGAAGATAAACTTCTTAAACTCAACATGGCAATGATTGACGATGTTGCCAAGACAATCCACGAGTTCATGAAAGAATATAAAGAAATGACAGAGCGACCAAAAGTTCTGTTTGTTATTGACTCACTTGGAATGCTATTGACTCCTACTGATATTAATCAGTTTGAAGCAGGTGACCTTAAAGGTGACATGGGTCGTAAGCCTAAGGCACTGACAGCATTGGTTCGTAACTGTGTTAACATGTTTGGTAGTTACAATGTAGGATTGGTTGCAACTAATCACACATACGCAAGCCAAGATATGTTTGATCCCGACGACAAGATTTCAGGTGGTCAAGGCTTTATCTACGCATCTTCTATTGTAGTTGCAATGAAGAAACTCAAGCTTAAAGAAGATGAAGATGGTAACAAGATTAGTGAAGTACGTGGTATTCGTGCCGCCTGTAAGGTAATGAAGACTCGTTATGCAAAGCCTTTTGAATCAGTTCAGGTTAAGATTCCATATGAAACAGGTATGAATCCCTACAGCGGACTTGTAGATTTGTTTGAGGCAAAAGGATTTCTCCAAAAAGATGGCAATAGACTTAAATACGCTGGATCAGATGAGTTAAAGTTCTATCGCAAGGAATGGGAACGTAACGAAGATGGATGCTTGGATAAAGTCATGGTAGACTTTGCTAAAAATCCTAGTGTACAATCTAACATCGATCTTGAAACTGGAGAAATTTTAGATCATGAATGAAAATCAAATCGCAGATATCTGGCTTCTTTTTAAAGAGTATGCAGATAAAAAAGCAATCGAATCGTTAGCTGAACGCTATATAGATCTGTTAGCTGATCATGGTATCAGTGATAAAATTCTTAAAGATTCATTAGGCTACGACGAAATTCTAGACGAGGCAATCGAATACTACCTTGATCAAGACTCTGTCGAAGACGAATACGAAGAAGAAGATAACTGGGATTACGACGAGGACGAAGATTAATGTCTTGGTACACAAAAGTATCTAAGGATATTTCTTATATCCCCGATGCTATAGCATATTTCGAAGCCGAGTTACAGGCAGCAAGAAATGATACTCGTATAACGGGAAATATTGAAAAGGCTGCTGCCAGTATGCCTGGTGTCGTGGAACAAAGATTTAATCAGCTTCAAGAAATTGAAGCTATCTTAGAATACTTGAATATTGAGCTGCGGAGACTTCGCAGCTCAATGTTCCGTAAATATCTAGAAACATATCAACGTGCTCTTACATCAAGAGATGTTGAAAAATATGTTGATGGAGAAGCAGATGTTGTTGATATGGAGAAAATTATCAACGAGTTTGCATTGTTACGTAACAAATGGCTTGGAATAACCAAAGGACTAGACATCAAACAATGGCAGTTGTCTAATATTATTAAACTAAGAGTTGCTGGAATGGAAGATGCAAGTCTATGAAGATAGTGTTAGTTACAGGAGGGTTCGATCCTGTTCATTCCGGACATATTAAATATTTTAAAGCAGCAAAACAGTTAGGAGATCGACTAATTGTTGGCGTGAACTCGGATGCATGGCTCACTCGTAAAAAAGGTCGACCATTTCTTCCTATCTGGGAAAGAGTAAGCATCTTAATGGAGATGAAATGCATTGATCAAGTAGTATTCTTTAGTGACTCCGCCGATCGTGATGGAAGTGCTAAACATTTTATTAAAGAAACTCTTGAGCTATTCCCCAACGACGAGATCATTTTTGCAAATGGCGGCGATCGAACCTCTAAAAATATCCCTGAAATGGATATTCGAGATCCTAGGCTCAGTTTTGCATTTGGAGTTGGCGGGGAAGACAAGGCAAATTCAAGCAGTTGGATTTTAGAAGATTGGAAATCTCCAAAAACTGAAAGACCATGGGGATACTATAAAGTATTACACGACCTGCCAGGTTGCAAAGTCAAAGAACTTGTTATAGAACCTGGTAAAAGTCTTAGTATGCAACGGCATTTTAAAAGGTCTGAACACTGGTACATACTAAAAGGTAAATGTCAAGTAGAAATAGTAACAGACGATGGTCGAACTGTAGACACTGTTGAGCAAAACTATAGTTATGTAATAGGACAAAACGTTTGGCATCGAGGATTTAACCATTTTACCGAACCTTGCCATATTTTAGAAGTTCAACATGGTGAAATATGTGTTGAAGATGACATTGAAAGAATGTAAAATATTAATATGTCTACTATTGATTCAATTTTACCAGTCATTGCTAACGATATTCGGAAAATTCAAAATAGCATTCCGAAAAAAGACAAACGTATTCTCTTAAGTTTAGCTAAACAGCTTTCATCCGGAATTTTTCTAACTGAAAATCAAGGAAATCTGTTGGTAAAAATTATTAACGAGAACATTGAACAAGTTTCTTCAGTTATTGAAGATATAAAAAATGTTTTGACTGAAAATTCTTGGTCAAGGCCTTTTAGAGAAGTAAAAAGAATCAGGAAAATTTACATTTCTTCAGATTTCCCCAATAGTTTTGTGGTTGAGTTTAGTTTTAACACAAGACTAAGAGAAAAAATCTCACAGGTTAACACCCAGCTTCGAGGAAATGTCTTTACTTCAGGATCAAAATATATTTTTACCTTAACTGAGAGTAACCTTCAACTAGTCATGAAGACCTTTTTAAAAGATGACTTTGAAGTAGATGAAAAAATCATGAATTTTTACCAAGAAATTCAAGAAATTGAAAAAAATGTAAAAAATCCATTTGACATTTTTAATCTAACAAACGAAAAAACAAAAAAGGCCATCGAAGAAGAACTAGGTAAAGACTACCTTCTCAATCAACGATTACTTCAAGACCGGAAAATTAGGTTTCAATACCAAAATTCCGAAAAAATTCCGGAATTTTTGCTCGAAGATAAAATCGCTAATAGAGACAGAAGAAAACTTTTTATACACTCAGACGGTTGCAGTCTTAAAGATCTATTTTCATCGTTAAAATCCTTAAACAGGTTTCCAGTATTGGTAATCTTTGACGGAAGAGACTCTTCGAAAGACAAAAAATCATTGGATGTTCTCGAAAACGCGGTGAAAAATTCTGAAATTTTTGAAGACATCGGAATATACTTTCGCTATAATAAAGATGCTGACGTTAAAAACTTTAATCAAAGTATTGCCGAGTTAGGCTACAATAAAAACTTATCAGCGACAACTACTATTGCTGGTATTAGCAATAATAAAATACCAAAATTTATGATAAAAACTGGCTGGAAGCCTCAAACAGTCATAAGTTTTACAACAAACTTTAGAGCGAATAAAAGTTATGTCTACTGTTCAGATGTTGATCTGATTTTATATTATGGAACACAACAGCCATTAGATAAGGAAGTTAATGTACTCGTGTAAACTAGTTATTAGAGATGAAGTAAACATAAAGCTCGAAGGACTTCCTGTAGAAATTCGAAGGAAACTAGCCAACGAATTTAAGTATGAAGTAGGTTATGCAAAATATCACCCTGCCTATCGTCTTGGTAGATGGGATGGTACTGTTAGCCTCTTTGGATTAGGTGGTAATGGCTATCTAAGTCAGTTGCCCCGCATACTAGAAATCTTAGAAAACAACGATGTCGATGTAGAAGAAATAGAAGACAACAGAACTTCTTTAAATTTATCGTTCCCTAAGATTTCTATTGATTTTTGGGGAGACAAAACTTGGCCTAAAGGACATAGATTCGAAGGACAACCTATTAGACTTAGAGAAGACCAGGTTGAAGTCATTAACAGATTTTTAGAAAATCCTCAGTGTATTCAAGAGATTGCCACAGGATTTGGTAAAACTATTACTACTGCAACACTAGCAAAACTTTGTGAATCTTATGGAAGAACCATCACTATTGTCCCGAATAAAAGTCTTGTCGAACAAACAGAAGAAGATTTTATTAACTGCGGCCTTGATGTCGGAGTTTACTACGGCGACAGAAAAGATCTTAATAAAACACATACTATCTGCACTTGGCAAAGTTTAAATATTCTTGATAAGAAAAGTAAAAATCACGAACAAGAAATACTTAGCCTTGCAGAATTTTTAGATGGTGTACAGACTGTTATGGTCGATGAAGTACACATGGCTAAGGCAGATGTACTAAAAAATCTACTAACACAAAATCTTAACAATGCGTGTATCCGTTGGGGATTAACTGGTACAGTGCCTAAAGATCCTGCAGAGTTTGAAAGCATCTTTGCTAGTATCGGTCCTGTTATTGGTAGCGTAAAAGCACACGAGCTACAAGAAGCAGGCGTCCTCGCACAGTGTCATGTTAATGTCTTACAACTTGTTGATGTTCCTGAGTTTAAAAGTTATGCAGACGAAAACAAATATCTTGTTACAGACGAAGATAGAATGAGATATCTTAGCGGCCTGGTTAAATCTATATCTGAAACAGGTAATACTCTCGTTCTTGTTAATCGCATTGACAGCGGAAAGTTTTTTGTAAATGAACTTCCTGATAGTGTGTTTATTTCAGGTGAAGTAAAAACAAAAGATAGGAAAGAAGAATATGACGAAGTACGTACAGCAAATAATAAAATTATTATTGCAACCTATGGTGTCGCGGCTGTTGGTATTAATATTCCTAGGATCTTTAACTTGGTTCTTTTGGAACCTGGTAAATCGTTTGTTAGAGTTATTCAGAGCATAGGCCGAGGTATCAGAAAAGCTGAAGACAAAGACTTTGTTCAAATCTGGGACATTACAAGCACATGTAAATATGCAAAACGTCATCTAACAGAGCGAAAAAAGTTCTATAAAGAAGCCAAATATCCATTTACTCTTGAAAAGATTAAGTGGTAATGGTTGACAAACATAATAAAAATGTTGTATTATAACAACTATGCAAATACTAACTTTAGACAACTTACCATTCGATTTAAATAATCTACCAGACGAAGTAGATGACAATATGCGATTCGCTGTATTAGATAATAGCAATCCTCAAGATCCTGATTTTTTCTTTCAGCCTTTAATATTCTTAGAAAGTTTTAACAGTCCAGCAATGGTGTTAAAAATTGGAGATCAGGAACTAGCAATGCCTTTAGATTGGAGTATTGCAATAGGAGATAATCAAAGCAGTTGCGATATTGAGATACTTCCTTTAACAAGTTTAAATGACAGGGGCTTTGATGCACTGTGTTTTAATCCTCTAAGTAGTTTTAGATTAGAGTTTAAAAGAATTGAAATCGTAAATTTTTACAATGACGTTAAGTGGTATTTTCCTAAAATGAAAAACGGCCAGCTACTAGCAGTTCCATTAGGAAACGAACCTAAACCTTTATGTTGCTATTTTGTAAAAGAAATATCTAGGCAACAAGAAATCATTGATTTAAGTAAACTTCTTTAACATGCCACTCACTCCCGGAGCAACCTATATCTACGAAAAAGCTAACGGTGTAACATATGCTCGTGAGATTGGTAAGACTGAAAGGGTAGTTATTGGTTATGATGTTGACGCTATCGTAAATCCCTATAATCCTATATGGAAAGATATATTGGAAGAATCTAAAGTCAATCCTGCTTTACAAAAAGCACTGGAAAATGTTATACTGCTATACAGGCTGTCAAAGGATAATCCATTATGAGCAATACCGAAGACAAGATTAAAAATAGTAGACGTCGTCAACAAGACGAGAATGCTGTTAAAAAACAAGTAAAAATCGCCAAAGAACATCGAGTTAGTGAATATAATCCCGGAGAAATTAAACAACCGCATCGCTTTGCAAAGAGGCATGCTATGGATTGCGGGAATCCTGAATGTTTTATGTGTGGCAATCCCCGTAAAACTCACAAAGATAAACTTACAACACAAGAAAAAAGATTATTTCAAGACCTTGAAAAAGTAACAGATAAACATAGTAATGGTACTATACCTCCCCAGGAAATAGAAAATGAGCGAGAAGATTGAACTTAAAGATAAACTGGCCGCAGTTGACCTAGGGGCAAAAAGTCTTTGGAATGAACTCGACGAGACTCAACAAAAAGCTTTAAAAAGTGAACTTTTTATTTTAAATAGATACATTAGCAATGTTTCTAATCAAAAGAGAGAAGTCCAAGAACATTTTGTTTTAGCTGTAAACGAATATTTCAATAAGCATTGGAATACTTTACAAAAGCATCCAAAGCTATTGTGGCAGTTACTTTGTATGTGCAGCCATGAAAGTCGAAAAATCTTTTTTCATCAATGGATAGGATTTAAACAAAAGAAGGGGGATACTAAACGATTAAAGTTTTTACTCAGTATCTATCCTAACAGAAAACAAGACGAGCTCGAAATGCTTGCAAGCATTTTAAGTCTTAAAGAACTAAAAGATTTAGCCGCAAACTACGGTTATAGTGATAAAGATATTGAAAAGTTATTTTAAGTGTTGCATCTAAGAGTGAATAAAACAAAGCCCTACGTTTGTCAATATTGTGGTCACGGGTATACTAAAGAAAGTACCTTGATCACACATGTCTGCGAACAAAAACGTAGATTTTTACAAAAAGATGACAAGGCTGTAAGAATAGGGTATGATGCCTTTAATAGATTTTTTAAACTAAGTCAGAACATGAAAGGTGACAAGACCTACGAAGATTTTGCCAAGAGTCCTTATTATAATGCTTTTGTAAAATTTGGTAGTTATGTCAGCAATGTGAATCCATTATATCCTGATCAATACATTGACTGGGTTATTCGAAGCGGAGTTAAACTAGATCATTGGTGTAGAGATGCTCTATATGAGCAGTTTGTTTTAGAACTTATTCATACTGAACCTGCAGAGGTCGCACTAGATAGAACTGTCAAACACATGATAACATGGGGAGATGAAAATAAAGCTCTTTGGAATCATTATTTTGACTATGTAAGTCCTAATAGAGCAACATTTGATATAAAGGACGGAAAGGTAAGCCCTTGGCTTGTATTAAACTGTGCTAGTGGAAAGAAGTTACTTGCTAGATTAGATGATGTACAGTTGTCAGCTATTACCAATGTAATCAATCCTGAAGTATGGGTAAAAAAGTTTAAGAGCCAAAGAAACGATCTCGAAATGGTTAAGTTGATTGTTAAGGAGGCTTCTTTATAATGGATATCGATATTGACTTTGCTGATAGAAACAAAGTATTAGAAATAATCAAACATGTAAAAGCTTCGAGAAAAGACGACGGCAAGTTTGTACCTCACAACACTGGTGTTTATCTACAGAATATTCCTGCTGACGCTGTTACTAACTTTTCTGGTATCGAATATAAAGAAGCAGAAGATCGAGGATATTTTAAGATTGATTTCTTAAATGTTAGTGTTTACGAAGGTGTAAGAAACGAAGAGCATTTGATTCATTTAATGGAGACTGAACCAATATGGGATCTTTTACTTCAAAACGAGTTTGTGGATCTGTTATTTCATTTGAACGGGCACGGGGATATTCTGAAGCAGACTTGCCCTACTTCCGTGGAACAATTAGCTGCCGTCCTTGCTATGATACGGCCCGGGAAGAAACATCTGATTGGGAAGAGCTGGGCGACAATAATGGAAGAAATTTGGAAGAAGACAGAGACTGGTGAATACTATTTTAAGAAAGCTCATGCAGTTGCTTATGCTATGGCAGTAGTAGTGCAGATGAACTTAATCTGCGAACAAATAAGTCAAGGATATAGTTAACGTGGTGGTCGGCGTACAAGTTGTACACTTTTACGCTTAATACGTTTTAAAGTAAGATTCATTAGATTAACTACAGGGCCTAAAATAATACGTACATCTTTGCTATTAAAAGTTTTAATGTAGCTTTTAAAGGGCTCTATTTCCTTACGGAGAAATATGTTAATGGGTATTTGTCGATTACTTTCCCACCACCATATTTCTCCTAGTTCTAATAAAGCTGTTTTTTCGTCAGATGAGCGTATTACTTCTAAATCATAAAAACTAGTAACGTACTGGTCTTGATTTATTATGATACCCACATATTCCTCTTCCCCATAGTTTAAAACACTAATAAAAGGGAACTGTTCTTCGATGTTATCTCTTAGTTTTACCATATAAATATATATAAGGGCTCCGAACCAAATGCAAAAAATTTCAAGTTATTTATATCCAAACCGAATAAATGTTGTCGCAGATGTGGCTCTATTTCCTGTGAGGTGGAACATCGTGTATCAAAATCGAGTAAAAATTTATCAAGGCGTTGACAACGTCTTAACTATTGATGTCAAAAATTCAGACCAAAAACGCATAGATATTAGCGATATGGATCTAAGGATGATAGTAACCGACACAAACGGTCTGCTAGTGTCTGATGTTGTAGTTACTCCAAGTGCTACCCAAGGACTTGCACTAGTAACTATACCAGAAACAGACTTAGAAAGCGTATCTCCTCAATTTTTACAGTTTAGTATCTATAGAGTTAACGAAGATCTAACTAAAACTGTGTTATATGCCGATACACAGTTTGGAGCAAAAGGCAATATGGAACTAGTAGGTACTGTAATGAACGTTGACACTCCGCCGAGATACATTACTCGGTTTGCAGCTATTACAGATCCAACAGTATTAGGATTACCTCCTTACATCATTAGGTATTATAGTGATGCAGTTGAAATAACACAGGCAAACTTTGTAAAAGACGCAGCTACAGATCTTGTTAATTTTAACTTTGATCTTGCTGGGCTTGAAGGCGAGATCGTAGTACAAGTTACCAAAGATGCAGTCATAAGTTCAGCTGCTAGTTGGACAACTATTGAAACATTCAGCGTTACTTCTAGTACCACTAACTTAACCAAATCTTACAATACAACAAATGGATACAATAGAGAACTAACTTGGGCTAGAGTCTATTATACTCCAGTTGCAAATAACACCGGAAAGATTGACAGAGTAGAAATAACCTTGTAAAATGTTTCTATGAGCCTTATTATAGAAACAGCACAGACATACTTACCTCCTAAAAGAAAAGCTACACCAAGTGGCTGGATAAGTTTTAATGCTGTCTGCTGTCACCATAATGGAGATACCCAAGATCGTCGTGGTCGCGGTGGAGTAATGTTTACAGATGGTGTCACTTATCATTGTTTTAACTGCGGCTTCAAAGCCAGTTGGCAACCCGGAAGACCTCTTACTGTAAAGTTTAAAAAGTTATTAAACTGGCTAAATGTTCCTGACGATCTAATCAATAAATGCATCTTCGAAGCACTTAGACTTAAAGATGAAGTAAATCCAGAATCTAGACAATCGTTAACACCGATATTTTTTGACAAAGCACTGCCTATGGGCAGTAGGCCTCTTAAAGAATGGTTAGAGCACCCTCCTGAAAATCTAATACCTGTCTTAGAATACCTAATCAATAGAGGTTTTACTATTGACGATTACGATTGGCACTGGACTGACGAACAAGGATTTGACGATAGACTTGTTGTTCCATTTTATTACCAGAACAGACTAGTTGGATATACTGCAAGACTTATAAGAGATAGAAAAACAGTCAAGTATATCAGCGAACAGCAGCCTGGATATGTGTTTAATCTCGATCATCAACATTGGGAAAGAAACTTTGTTTTAGTAACAGAAGGCCCGCTAGATGCTATTTGTCTAGACGGCGTTGCCGTGATGAGCAATGAAATTGGACCCCAGCAAAAACATTTGATAAGTAGATTACAGCGCGAAGTTATTGTTGTTCCTGATCGAGATGAGCCTGGATTAAAAATGATTGAACAGGCTCTTGAATGGGGATGGAGTGTCAGTATGCCCGAGTGGGACAACGACATCAAAGACGTCAACGACGCAGTAAAAAAATACGGCAAGCTATATACACTTTGGTCAATAATAAAGGCCAAAGAATCTATGCCTTTAAAAATACAGCTAAGGATGAAAAAATGGATAAACTAAAAGATATTTTACATTGGATTCTACATCCCATTAAAAGTTATAAAGAAAGACAAGAATTTAAAAAGCGCATTGAAGAACTTCGTAAAAGAGATCCGTTTATCTACAAATGATTACCTGGGGAATATCAGCAAACAGTCACGATGCGGCGCTGGCAGTATTTGATGACAATAAACTATTATTTGCCAGCCATAGCGAAAGATTCAGCGGAAAAAAGAACGACCCCGATCTCTGCGAAAGTCTAGTAAACTATGCTGCCAGCCATTACGGCTATCCTAAAGAAGTTGTTTGGTATGAAAAGCCTTGGGCAAAAACCTTGAGACAATGGCGAGCTGGCCAGGGGTTTAATCATCGCAGTAATAATATCAAACAATATCTAAGTCAATATGGTATTAAGGCTCCTTTGTACACAGAATGGCATCATGAAAGCCATGCTGCCGCTGGATTTTATACCAGTCCATTTAAAGAAGCTGCTGTGGTAGTTATTGATGCCATTGGAGAGTTTGAAACTCTAACAATGTGGCGTGCCAACGAACAAGGCCTTAAACAAGTTTACAAACAGCGTTATCCTGACAGTCTCGGACTGTGGTATTCGGCTATGACACAACGATGTCATTTAAAACCCAACGAAGAAGAATACATTCTCATGGGCATGGCTGCATACGGTAACCCAGATAAACTCTACGAAAGAATCATTGACGACTTTTTTGATTTCAGCGGCGGAGATAAGATATTTAAAATGAGGAGAAATCTTCATAGAGGATGTTTAGATTGGGCTCCTGAGCTCACTGTCAACGACACCTTTGACATTGCTGCTGCTACGCAGGCAGTCTATGAAAGATTCTTTGAAAAAATCATACATCGAGTCAAAACACTGGTGGGCGGCGACAATGTTGTTATCATGGGAGGCTGTGCGTTAAACTGCCTAGCAAATCCCATTGCCTACAAACATTTTAAAAACGTATGGATCATGCCCAACCCCGGCGATGCAGGATCAGCTGTGGGTGCAGTTTTAGCAAGAAATCAACAGCATATTGGATGGGAAACCTGCAGCCTAGGCTACAACATTGAACCCACAGAGCCAACTGAAGCCATTGTAGAACACCTGTTAAAAGACAAGATGTGCGGTGTAGCACAGGGCCGTGCAGAATATGGCCCACGTGCCCTAGGCAATCGTAGTTTACTTGCGGACCCTAGAGGTCCCACAATCAAGGACACAGTAAATGCAATCAAACGCAGACAACAGTTTAGACCCTTTGCCCCAGTTATTTTGGAGGAGTTGGCTAATGATTACTTTGATCTCCATGGCCCTAGCAGTGACAATAGGTATATGCAGTTCATCAGTGCTTGCAGGCATCCTGAGCTATTTCCTGCTATCGTTCACAGGGACCTCACTAGTAGGGTACAGACTGTACCAAAAGATGGCAGCAGAATAAGACAACTACTGGAACAGTGGCATACTGCCACAGGTTGTCCCATGCTGTTGAACACCAGCCTTAATATCAAAGGTCAGCCTATGGTCAATGATCAAAGCCATGCCAGGGCATTTGAGCAACATTATAGTGTTAAAGTATTTAGATAAAGTGTATAATAAACAATGACTACAAGACAGAACGCAGACTACGGTTACGATATACAAAAACTATACTTGGAGATGCTGCTGGGCGACGCAGAAACTTTTGTTCGTTGCCAGGGTATTTGGGATGACACACTATTTGATCGCAAGCTACAATCAGCGGCCAAGTTTTTTAAAGACTACGTTGATGAACACAATGTCATACCCACTCCCGAAATTATAAACGCAGCCACAGGACAACGGTTTGAAGTTCCTCCAGGATTAACTGAGCAACACTATGACTGGCTGCTCACAGACTTTGAAACATTCATACGCCACAAGGGTCTTGAGAAAGCCATTCTCAAAGCAGCAGATTTGCTGGAAAAAGGGGATTATGGCCCAGTTGAGGACATGATCAAGAAGGCTGTGCAAGTGGGTCTACAAAAGGACATGGGCACAGATTACTTTGCCAATCCTAGAGAACGCCTGTTAAAGATCAAAGACAAAAACGGACAAATGTCAACAGGCTGGGCTGCTCTAGATCAAAAGCTGTTTGGGGGATTCAACAGAGGCGAGCTCAACATCTTTGCCGGAGGATCAGGTGCAGGTAAGTCATTGTTCTTGGCTAACTTAGGTGTTAACTATGCACTCACAGGCATGAACGTTATCTACCTAACCTTGGAACTTTCAGAAGAACTTGTGGGTATGCGTATTGACTCAATGGTCACAGGCATTCCCACAAGAGAAGTATTCAAGCAGATTGATGACGTGGAAATGCGGGTTCGTGTCATAGGCAAGAAGTCGGGCAGTTTTCAAATCAAGTACATGCCCAGCGGAAAGACAGCCAACGATGTACGTGCTTACCTAAAAGAATATGAAGTTAAAACAGGCCGACGCTGTGACGTACTGTTAGTGGACTATTTGGACCTGCTCATGCCCGCAGGACAGAAAATCTCCGCGGAAAACCTCTTTATCAAGGACAAATACGTCAGTGAAGAACTTAGAAATCTAGCCATGGAAAAGAACTGCGTGTTTGTCACAGCGGCACAGCTCAACAGAGGTGCTGTGGAAGAAGTAGAGTTTGATCACAGCCATATTTCAGGTGGACTAAGCAAGATTCAAACTGCGGACAATGTCTTTGGTATCTTTACATCAAGAGCCATGCGTGAGCGAGGCAAGTATCAAATACAGTTGATGAAGACACGTTCAAGCAGTGGCGTGGGCCAAAAGATCGATCTAAACTTTGACATTGATACACTGCGTATTACCAACAGTGATGAGCAAAGTGATGATGGCGGTCAGGCAGTGACTGCTAAAAGTTCTGCGATACTCAGCAGTCTACAGCGCACATCAACTGTGAGCACAGATCCCACAGATGGCCAGTCAGTGCGAGCACCTAGAGCAGAAGTGGGCAGTTCAAAACTCAGACAGTTGTTGAACAACCTGCCCGAAGATTTGTAAGGCCCGCAGCCCCGAAGGGGCGCGAAGCGCCAGCGCTGAAAAGCGGTTTTTTCAGGCCATTATCTACGTAGATAATAGTGATCTAAATTATTGTTTCTAAGCTTCAAGGGCCACAGATCGCCAGCGAGCAGCCTAGTGCCAGACTGACGACTGCGAAGAATTTTAAGGGCTATGATGTCGTGCCATTCCCAGGGCAAGTGACACAGCAGATGATCTTGATCTTGGTATTCTGCCCAATTTTGCTGCCATGCTCTATTGGCAACATCGGCACCCAGTTGGCGAATCATAAGCTCATTGAGTTGATAGAGAGCAAATGGTCCATATTCACTGAGTCTAGCTCCAGAAAAACTGGTTTTAAAGCAGGGCACCATGATGATGTTGGGATGTCTACGTTCTAGATCTGCCAGCATGAGTTCTTGTACTGTGTTCAAATAACTGATATCACTGACAGCAAACCACCCACGAAGATGATCACGCAAGGGATTTCTAAGTGTGTCACAGTAGTCATAGCCCGTGACAAATAACTGTTGATCACCTACAGCCACAGGAAAACGCATGGGTTCTGTGACTGCCAATATGTGACCGTCATAGTTATGGCCAGTGTTGATGATGTTCTGATAGCTCCAGTACAAAGGTGAACCCGCACGAACATAATAGTCTATGGTCTCGGCACCTAGAGATCTAGCCAGTTTACTGGCCCAAGTTGCTGCATTATGATCTTTATTGGCTCGACCATCAACATAGCTGTCCCCATATATGGCAAATTTCATGAAAATATTTATTAAATACTGAAATGGAGTAGTGCTATGAAGGCAGCAGAAAAGGGTATCAAAGATATACTGATTGAAACCTATGATCGACATGGATGGGCAATACCTGACTATGTCATAGTGTATCAATGTAGACTGTTAGCTGAAAAGATAGACAAAAACCCTTGGCAACCAGAACCCAGCTACGCAGAGCGCTACATGATGATCAAAACACCCACAGAAGCACTGGACTTGGGTAATACATGCTGGTTTACTCGTGCTGTATTTCCAGAGTTGGGCACCAAGCGTGGTATAAATGCCAGCTACTATGTACAGTTGGGTGAGGGCTGTTACGAAATGGTACTGCGCTACAGTGATTTTCCTGCTGTGAGAGCACTGCAAAAGAACTTTGAGTTTCTAGCAGAAGCGGCCTATACTGCTATACGCTGTTACGGGGACTTTCGCAGTATGTGGGATTAATCAGCGAAAAAACACTGCATAGACTATGAGTGCCAAGGTGCAGATCACTGATAGATATACAATGATTTGATTAAGATGCTGTTCAAGCAGTGATGGGGCAGGATACCAAGTGTCGTCTACAGCAGAATAAACGTAGACACGAGTTTCAACTAGCATGACATCACCGTCTTGGGGCTTGTTATTATTCATAACTATATATAGCCGAAATGGGTCCTGTAGACCAAAAAATTCTGCCGCGCAAAAAATTATAGGGAAGTACTTACAGAATCTGGGTGGTGATTTTGCACCAGTGGTAGACAAAAAAGCATTAAGCGCTGTTGTAAAAAAACAACAGTAATAAAATATAAACCCCGACCCCCTCGATCATCTCATCACCCCGACCCCCTCGATCATCTCATCACCCCGACCGACCTTCGAAGAGAAAAGAAACCCCAGAGCCGGGAGCGAATCGGATCTCTGGGGTTAATGGGCCCACTTCACAGCGGTCCCTGTTAGATCATTGTCGGGAGCGAATCGAGTCCTGATCTAACTGATCACAGCCTAGAGCTTATAGGAGCGAGTGTGCTCTAGTGCTGTGTGCAGGGCCTATAGCTGCCCTGCTAGCTGTAACTGTCAGCGACGCATACAAGTAACCTCTGCAACAGCTTGCCAACGAGCAGGCATGCTCTTACGCAGGTCTGCAAGCTTGAGTACCATACGCAGACTCAACTCTCTGAGACGCTTCTTGTTTGTGTCAATGAAGTCAACAAGCTCTGTGTTGCCTTGCTCACCAAACTCGTACTCGTCCAGCATGCCACAGTCGCCAATGACCTGCTTGATACGCAAGACCTTCTCACGCTCAGTGTCAATGGTGAGATCCAAGTAGTGGCAACGGCTTTCCAGTGCTTCCAAGTGATCTCTCAGCTTCTTGCTCTTGACGTTGTCGAACTTGATGTTGGTAATGAACACACAGCCGCCATTGTAGTCGAAGCTATTGGGCACACCTTCTGCTCGCAGTACACGGCTGTCAGTGTTCCAGTGAATGGTACGCTTCTTAGAGCTGTCCAGAGCAGCCTTCAAAATATTAAGGCTCAGATCGTCCAAGAGCACACTGTCGCAGTCATCGAACACAAGGATACACTTCTTGTCCGAGAACTCGTAGAGCTTCTTGTAGAGTCCAATGGCACTCATAGCACCCTTGACGATCTCGTACTTCTTAAGCTTAGAGTTCTGTGCTACATCTGCGAAGACATCGTGCTTTGACAGTACTTTCTCCACGCCAAAGCTCTTGCCCACACCCGGAGGGCCCGACACGATCATAGCACGAACATCACCCTTCTTGACCGCCCGGGTCATGTCGTCGAGGATGCCAAATCGCTCACGCAGACGCTCGATGATCTCTGCGTCAGTGATCTTAGCCAGCTCGCGCTCTTTAGCGGCCACAGCTGAAGTGTCAATGTCAAACTTGGCAGTGGTACCTTTGCTAGACTTCACAGAGTCCAAACTCAAAACTTTGTATCCTTTAGGCATTGTTTCGCTCCAATGTTGTGTTAAAAAAGCTATTATACAGTCAACCCACGCACTGTGTCAAGAGGCTTAGTGCCAAAAGAATCACAGCAATGACAATCACGTAGCTCCAAAACTCTGCCACGGCATTGCGCCAAGGATCAATGGCGCCGGTGCAGTGTTCACATTTGGTAGCCAGCATATTGACCTGTTGATAACAGTGTGGGCACCGCATCACGCGGCTTCCAGCATGTTCATGGGCACTTTCCAAAGACCGCGATCGGTGCTGACAGTGGCGTACTTGAGCGCAACCTTGCTGATGGTACCCTGCACGGTTTGGCGTGTCTTGGTGCTGGTGAACTGAACCTTGGTGCCCACAGTCAGGGTGTAACGAGCAGTCTTTTGCATCGAGGCCCGCTTGAACTTGATGGCATCGATGATTGAGTTGAGTTCGTCGTTGGTAAAGTCACCGAACATGATCGCTGAGTTGACTTGCTTGATGTCCATTTTTCGCTCCTGGATTGCAGTGTTGATGTGTGTATTATACAGGTTTAGGCTAGACCTGTCAACCGAAAATATTCGTCGTAGGGCACATAGAAGTCTGTGCGGGGATCCCAATACTTGCCTTCTTTGTTGTCATAATACAACACTCGTCCAGCGAAGTTGAAAGGACCTTCTAGACCCTTGCGAGGCTCAAAACCCTGCATGATGTCTTCGGTCTTGCCCAGAACCTTGTAGCCCATATTAGACCTCGTCCTTGATCATCCACACGCCCATTTGGGCCAACATCAGGCTGGTAAAGGCAGTGCCCGCAACCGTGATCCAATCTTGCAGACTCTCGGGCTCTGCGCCTGCGGCAAACCCTGCTCCGATGATGCCTACGATGAAAGCCACTGCGCCAATCTTGTGTTTCATTTCTTGCTCCTTATTGCTCACTATGACTATAGTATAGCACCAATCAAAGACCCTGTCAACCGGCGGGTTTCCATGCCCTTTCTTGGCAAGCTCGCCAAGTCTTAGCGATCCATTCCTGAAACTGTTTCTCTGTGATTGGTGCGGCCATGATCTTCTCCTTACCACACCAGCTCTTTGGCCGGGTAAGTGATCTTGCCTTCGTAGTCCAGCTGGCTCTGCTCGAACTCGGTGAGGTAGTCGTCTTTGACGATGCGGAAGTCGATGATCTGCTCACGGAATGCATCGTTGTCGCACTCGATCTGCGAGCGCAGTGCCATGATGGCCAGGGTAGCATCAGCCATGCCGCCCTTGAACTTCTTGATGACATAGTCACTGCCGCCTTTGGCTTTCCAGTAGGCGTCAGAACCGGTGCCCAGGGTGCCATCTTCGCGCCAGGCATAGTTCTCGTAGCATTGAGTGGTAATCAGCAGTTTGGACATTTGGTTCGCTCCTTAGTTCCTTACTATGCCTATAGTATACTGTCTTTTGGTAACCCTGTCAACCGAAGGGTCTTTACATCTTTGCAATCACTTCTTTTTCTTGTGCGGCAGTAGCACGGATCATTTCATCGATGAAGATCTTCTGCATCCGCTTGGGCAGGCTAGGCAGCATACGCAGGACCATGCTTTCCATGTAGCCTGCAGAGTAGGCAAAGGAACCGTAGTTCTTTTGAGCAGCATCGTTGAAAGCTTTGAGAACGATACGCATGGTGTCTTGGTTAGTGTCAAACATTTTCGCTCCTGTTTGTTTCAGTATGTCGTTATTATACGGCCATTTGGCGAAGCTTGTCAACAAAAGCCCTACGTTCTGCTCGGGTTTCTGCAAGAGCAGCCTGTTGTTTATAAGCCACATCTACGGCACGATCGATATCGTTGATACGAGCAGTGAGCTCCTCCATTGCACGATCTTGCTCGGCTCCTTCGCCCATGGCGCCTTCTTGATAGGCTGAGAGTTGCTCTTCCAGCACCATCTTCTCTTCCAGCAGGTTGCCCACATCTTCAACAGGCTGCACCTTGGGCTCCATCATCTTGGCAGCACGAGCCTTCTGCTCTGCGATCTCAAGCAGCTGACTAGCATACTTGCAGATCCGGGGCACACCACGAACATTGGGCTTGCGCCAGTAGGCGATCTGCTTGGGGCTCAGACGACCAAACTTGGTGTAGAACTGCGCCATTGAAGTGCCCATACGAGCATCAGCGGGCGTGAAGCCAACACCGTTGTCATTGATGGTAGTTTCTGCACTCCGCTCCGTAGCAGTCTGGCGCTCATTGAGCACCACAAGGGCACGAGCAACAGCACGATCGTTGGTCTTCAGCAGTTCAATGATTTCAGCTTTGGTCGTCATCGTTAGCTCCTGTTTGTTTACTGTATGTGTCTATTATACGGTCGTTTGGGCAGTCTTGTCAACCAAAATGTCGTTGCAGAACAGTTGCCCACCGTAGGCTTTTTGCCACACTTTTGCAGTTGCCAGCAGGTAGAACTGATAGATTCGGCCCTGGGGTGTGATCAGTGTGTAGTTCATCTTCTGCTCCGTTGTAAGTGTATTATACAACCAAAAGAAAAGCCCGTCAACCTGGACGGGCTTTGGGTGTCTGGCGTGACCGGAGGGACTCGAACCCCCGACCCACAGCTTAGAAGGCTGTTGTTCTATCCTACTGAACTACGGTCACAATATGGTGGGCCCCCCGTGAGTCGAACACGGCACCAACGGATTATGAGTCCGCTGCTCTAACCAACATGAGCTAGAGGCCCTGAAACTGGTGCCCGGGACCGGACTCGAACCGGTACAGTATCTCTACCGAGGGATTTTAAGTCCCTTGTGTCTACCTATTTCACCACCCGGGCGTATTCTTATTCCTTGACTAAGACTTCAATCTCTTCAACATCTCCGTCTTCGTCTTTTCTAATTATACACTCTACAATGTCATCTTGCAAGCTCTCTTCGGCTAGTTGCCTTGCTTCTTTTAGACTATTTGTAGTTTCAATGAGTTCTTCGTGGCCGTCTTCGTCGACAGCCCACACCTCAAACTGAACCCAGGACATCTTGTGCCTTCTCTTCCTTGTTCAATAGATCGCAGATGTATTGTGCAGTCTGCTCTGCTTCGTAAATGTTATCGCGGGCAATGACACAGAGAACTCTACCTTTAGGTTCACTAAGAAAGTCTCTGATGACGACTTGCCCGACTTGTTTGTAATCGTTAGAATGACTGACACCGTATCTCATGATATTACTTATCAGACACGGTGTCAGTGGAGCGATTAAAACGGAGCGTCTTCCATCTCGGAAGTGTCAACAGCCGGGGCCTTTGCAGCCTTGGCCTTGGGTGCCTTAGCCGTTGCGGCCTTGGCGGGTGCAGCAGTCTTTTCTGCCTTAGCCTTAGTAGGCTTCTCGTCCTTGCGATCGAGATAGTCAGCGATTGCAGCTTGTTCTGCAACGCCTGCAAACTCATCAACAGTCTTGATGAACTTGACAGCTTCGAGCTTGCTCATTGCTGAGGGCAGCTCAACGAGAGTGATGTCTTCATGACCATGTTTGGCCAGAACCTTAATACGCATCACATCGTTTGCGAAACGAACCTTCATCTCGCCATTAAGGGTGGAAGTACCTGCAACGGTAAACAGTTTATCAGTAGCCATTTTATTTGCCTTTCAAAGTTAAGTTTAAATGCCTAATGCCCTTTTGGACATGTTCATATTGTAGTGCCAATCGGGGTTGTTGTCAACCCCTTTTGGCTAACCACTTAGTCCATACGCGAACCAGCGTAGGCTTCTACGCCCAGTTTGGTACGCAGGACTTCTGCACAAGCCTCAGCACCCACTTCCTTAGCAGTGATGCATTGGGTGTGTGAGCCGCTGGGGTTCCACAGTTGGAGTCCGCCTGAGTAGCTCTTGCTGAAGCCGTACTGGGCCAGGACCTTGCCCAGTTTAGAGTTGGAACGAACCTTGTAGACCGTTACCCAGGCAAAGCCACAGGCATCGCGGTCACCGTGTTGAGCCAGGAAGTCACGAGTGGTCTTAGCGGCTTTGGTAACAGCTTCGATCACAATAGCTTCTGCTTGAGTCATATCTTGCGACATTTTCGTTTCCTCTAGTGCGTTGAACATGTATGTATTATACGGCCGTTTGGCTCTAAGGTCAACCGTTTTTTTGTTGTTTTTTTACAACATTTTTTGGGCGGATTCTGCCCTCAGGGAACTCTTTGTTCGTGTAGTACTCAATCAGCTGTCGAGCCATGGTTCCTACTTCGATTTGAGTAGGTTCTCCTGCTACGAACTGAACAGGACTATGATCCCAGCGCCCAGACTTGACGAACTGAGCAAAAAGAGATCTATGTTCCTTGTTTGCGGGATCGAATACAGCCAAAGGCCGTATCCGAGTCATTAAGTAGTTTGAGCCCATGTTTTCATCGCTTTGATTAGTTCAGTGAAGTCCCACTTGGGCTCTTTGTCACCGCCCTTGTACTCATCGGTGAACTTGCGAGTAGATTTAACAATACGGCTTTTCATTTAGAAACCTTGTTGATTAGTTGTTGTGCTTCGTCCAAGGATCCCAGACCGTCATAGGCCTGTTCTACAGTGGCCATGATCATAAGATCAACGATGCTGCGAGCTTCGTCTTGCAGTTGCACAGTAGGCAGACTGCGGATAAAGGCATTGATCTGTGTGCGAGTGTCGCAGGCCCAGATGATATCTGCCAGAAACTTTTGACGCTCGTTCAGCCCTTCGATAGTGATCTCAATCATGTTGCTTTCCTTTGTGCTTGGGTTGACGTTGATAGCTCTTGTCCTTTTTGTGGACACCTGCACCCGTTTGAGTCCTTAGCGGACCCTGTCTGGGCTTTATGGGAATCTTTACTAGGATCTTCACTGGTCGCTCCTTCATCATGTGTGTAGTATAGCACCAAACAAAGACCCTGTCAACCGAATGGTCTTTAGCTGTTGATCGTGTTGTAGGGGTCTAGATCTTCGCCCCCACTAAGACCTTCACCGTCAATCCAATCGTAGACCGTTTCAATCGGACACTCGAGAATCTCTGCGATGCGTTTGGGGCTAATGCCCTCAATGTACATCTGCTCAATGTCGTAGGCCAGATCACTCATCTTGCTCATTGCCATTTCCTTTTTGCTTTTAAAGCCAGTCATTATGCGTCCTCCGCTTCACGCTCTGCTTCAGTTGCCTCAACAGCGTCTGCGTAGGTAGTCAGACGCTTGTACAGTTTAGAGCCGCTGTAGGTGTTACCGCAATACCAAACACCGTCCTTGAACACATAGTACCACTCACCCCAGCTGCCGTGGCAAGCATCGAAGAACTCTTCAAAAGAGTTGTAGTCTCGGGGCTCAACACCAGTCTCGCCACGATCCTTGTAGAAACCGTCTGTGAGCGAGCTGCGATCACCGTCTGCAAGCAGCTCTAGAACTTCTGCTTGGGTAGTGTAGTCTTGCAGTTCAGCGCCTACACCTTCCAGATAACCGTCCCAATGCACATAGATTGCACGGCACTTGTCACCAACCATCACACCAACGAAAGATCGTGTACCCATTTCAAGCTCCTTTGTGTTTCAGTATGTGTCTATTATACTGCCGTTTGGTCTAGCAGTCAACCAATAACCCTAAACTCCGTAGGGTTAAAACAGCTCTACCTGTTGCTCAAATGCCACATTGAACTTCTGCATCCAAGCCTTGTAAAATGCAGTACCTGCGTCCAGCGACACATAGTCATCGCCCTGCATGCCTTGCTCACTGTAGCATACATCATCACCGGGCAAGCCGTGTGCAGTGAGGAACTCTTGCAGTTCTTTAATGAACAGGCGATCAGTGTAGATCAGACCGTCCTTGCGAGTGTCCCAAGTATCAGTGTCAAAGTAGACACGCAGTTCACCGAAGATGTCCTTCTCATCCTCCCACTGGGTACCTACGCCCAGCTGGATGTCAGTGATAGTGATCGCCTTTGCAACATCGCTCCACAAACCTCGCAGGCCATCTGTGTGCAGGATTACTTTGCTCATCTCTTGCTCCTAGTGTGTTTTAGTGTTTGTATTATACGGCCTTTTAGCTAGGCCGTCAACCAAAAACCCATTAGCAGTCAGGGTCAAAGTCTGCCCACTCTTGTGCCTCGTCGGGCTGACCGTCACGCTCTTCGCGCTCATACTCATCCTGGAGCTCTTCGCTCAGCGTCAGGAAGTCCTCGCAGGCATTGAACAAAGCATCAAACGAACGGCGCTCATCACGCGAAAGCTCACGCAGAAACTGGGGACCTTCCTCTTGCATGGCATCCAACACTTGGCGCAGGGCCAGCAGGGTGTTGTTGTTCATGCAGTAGCTCATGTTAGGGTAGTTAGACATTTCGTTCGCTCCTTTTGTTTAACTTAGTCTCTAGTATAGCACCAAATGATGTCCGTGTCAACCGTAGGGTTAATCCGAGCTGTCAATGTCGTAGCTATACCCACAATGCTTGCAGGTGTATTGAGTCCAGCATCGACCACGCTGGTAGCTGGTGTACTCATGTCTGCAGGGAGTACCGTCTTCACGCAGATAGCTTCGACCACTGGGCTTGCCCCACATAGTCTGCCCACCGCAGTTGTTGCAGGTGCAGCAGTCATCTGCCTTGTCGTATCCGTACCATCCATTCTTTTCTGCATACTGTCGCAGATTGTCGGGGGTAGGCATACGTCCAGTGCCCTCACATACAGGGCAATCGCATTCAGTTCTCATCATTCGCTCCTTCACTATGCCTATAGTATAGCACCAAACGATAGCCCTGTCAACCGAAAGGTCAATAGTCTGCTACAAGAGAACCGTTGCTGTCGCGCCACACAAAGACCTTGCAGACATCCTCTGCGCCCTCAATTTGGTCAAAGTAGACAGCAGAATAGCAGAACTGTCCGGCATTGGTAATGCCCAGGAACTCCGAGCGAATAAGGGAGTCCTTGGGATAGGTTTTACGCAGGATATTCTCCAGAGAGATAGTATCCAGATAAGCGCATTGACGCAGGGTTTCAGCGGTAATCATTCCACACCCTCCAGTTCCATAATGTCGTACATCAAGTCCTCAATAGCGTCACTGATGCTGTGGCGGGTTTGCATGCCAGCATCTGTATCACCTAACGCCAGCTTAACCAGCTCCTCAGCGTCCTCTAGGCGCTCCATTGCTTCACGCAGGATTGCTGCTTTTCTCTCGTTTGTCATACATCGCTCCTTCACTATGCCTATAGTATAGCACCAAAAAGAAACCCTGTCAAGTGCAGGGTTTCTAGTGTTGTTTTTATGCAATAAATGTTTTAACACGCAAGTACATATCCTGCGTATAGTATACTTTATTATTATAACCTAAATCCGCAAACTTTTGTTTTACAGCATTAAACAATTCTTGTTGCATAAAAACAACAGCCATTACTACCCTAGTACTACTTTTTTCTTTTGTAGTTTTTTCTGTGTAGTTTGCGCTAATATTAAAACTTTTTAATACTGCACGTACTTGCTTAGTGTTTGCTAACATACACGCTCCTTTGTTTAAGTGTGTATTATAGCGCAGTTGGGCTAGCTTGTCAACCAAAAGCTTTAAACAGCCCTACAGTGCATGTGGCTATTGCCACAACGTTGACCAGCATCTGTGGCCTGTTTGCTACACGTACAGTCCAAGCTAGGAAGCAGACAGTGCCTAGAGCAAAGGCAAGGATGTTCCACCGGTCTCCGTGTACATCTGCTCCCGCAGTGTTCAGCAGGTGCCCTGCTATGATAAACAGAGCACCTGCCCACTGTAATAGATCATTTATTTTCATTTGTGTAGTATAACACAAAAAAGAACCCAAGTCAAGTGTAGGGTTATTCTTCTTCGCGGTTTTCCTCTTCCCACAAGGCCATGTTCTCGGAGATGCCGAACTGCTCGTCAATGTCCGAGTCAATCTCAGCGGCAACTTCGTCTGAAGACATACCGCTGATCTCGTAGTAGTCATCATCGCCGTCGATCCAGCGACCACAGAAGCCCATACCTGGCTCGTAATACATACCGTCTACAGTGTAGCCTTGTTCAGCCAAAGCGGCATAGATTCCTGTAGGCGGAGCCCATGCTGAGTCAAAGCCAAAGGCAACTAGACCATCTTCTACGCAAGTGGGCTCATAGGCTTCAACTTCCCACTTGGTACCCCAGTTGTTTACACAGAACTGATACCAATCGCTGGCACCATACTTTTCGAGATTTCGAGCCACTTGGGCATTGTGCTCGGCTTCTTTGTCAGCACCGGGATAGCCAGCAACAGTGTCACGCAGTTCCTGCGGTACAGGGATCACAAAGTCGCAGAAACGGCCTGCGTTGACTGCTTCAGCAAGAGCCTGCAAGCGAGCAGGATCTTCGTGGCGGATTTGAACAAAGTTGTTGCACCAGTTAGGCATATTAGATCTCCGTGTTGATATCTACCACTTCGCTAGCAACTACATCATCGTGGTAGATTGAGTAGTCCATTTCGTTGACAACCTCTTGTGGATCAGCATCCTCGTTGATCCACAGTTTGATCACGACCTCAATGGGTCGCAGTCCATCTCTACTCATTGCAACTCCTCGGGCAAGTAAGATACCAAAGTCTCGTCTGGCAGTTCCAACAGCAGTTCGTAGATCGCAGTAAAATCGCCTGCTTCTACATCCTTCTTGATCTGATCAAGGACCTGATCTAGTAGCACTTCGCGTTCTGTGATCATTAGTAATACTCGTGGATTTCAACACTGGGATCAATCTTCATCAACTGCTCTGCGGCCTTGGTCAAGAAGCGGAACTTGCGGTTGGCTTCTGCGGCGCTGATCTCGCCATCGCAGTGCAGGTTCTCAGGGCTGAGCTGGCAGTCAATGCTAGATGCAATCTTACGGCGATCTGCGGCATTCTGCAGGCTCAGAGGCGCCTTGCCAAAGACTGCGGACCACTTGTTCTCACGGGCCACAAACTCGTTGAGTTCTTTCATTTCACGCTCCTGTTTTGTTACTGTACCTATAGTATAACACCAAACGATACCCTTGTCAACCGTAGGGTCTTTACGAGCTCCAGTAGGTTTCAGAGCTGGGGCTGCAGAAGTAGGGCGTATCGTAGCGTTCTTGAAAGGGCAGGCCCGACATCAAGTTGATACGCTCTACGAAGGTCTTGTGAAACTCACAACGGTAGCCTTCAGATGCAAACCAAGTGGTCTGATACAGATGCTTGAGAGTGTTCAAGTCATCCGTTGAGTGATCCACCTTCTTGACCAGGCGCTCGCCCGATTTGGTTCTCTTGTCTTTTTTGTAGACTTCTACAGTGTAGGGCATGATTTACTCCTCTTCCTCTTCGCTGTCGTCCTCAAGCCAGGGCATGAGATCGTTACGGCGCACAAACTCTTGCACATCTGCTTCGCTCATCCAACCCAGCAGGTCAGCGATCAGTGCGTCTTTGTCAAAGATACCCTCGCTGACAGCGTCTAGCAGTGCAGAAGTGTATTTACGGCTTACACGGTGATCAAACATAGTTTCGCTCCTTTGTTTGCTGTTGATGTGTGTATTATAGCAGGGTTTCAAAGCCCTGTCAACCACTAGGGTTATTCGAAATGCACGTCTACAGTGACGTCGTTGAGACCGCCGTTGTCGTCGTAGTGCAGAGCTTTGACGCGAGCAGTGTAGCGTTTTTGGGCAAGCTCTGCCAGCAGTCGCTCTTTGAGATCGTCAAAACAGTCAGCGATCATGTCTGCTGCTTGATCGTGCAGGCCTTGGAACACTGCTTCTACGTCTACTTTCGTTGGGTACTCGTTGCTCATGTCGCAGACCATGTCCACATTGGCTTCTGCCATAGAGATCATAGTGGCCTGCACCAGTGCTTTGATCGCTGCTTCTTGTGCGTAGATCACATTGGCAGCATTGACCGTTTGGCTCACGCCCTTGTAGGTAACCGACATTTCACGCTCCTATTTGCTTACTGTTCTTCTATTGTATGCTCAAACGGGCAGCTCGTCAACCACTCGTTGCAAAGACCCTACAAGCTTGCGGGCTTCTTCTCGTGCTTGATGCAGGGCTTCCCAGATCAGGTCTTCGGCAGTGCCGTCCTTAAGTACTTCTGCTGGATCCTCGTACATGCAGCCGCCCAGATGTGCATCCCCCAGCAGATGCCCGTCAAAGAGCACTCGCACCCTGAGCATAAACCAGTCTAGATCTCCACGCTCTACTTTCTGCTCCATTTCGCGGATGTCGTAGCAACTGTCATCAAAACAGTCGCGAATGGCAATGTCTTCCCAGGTCTTGTCTACAATGATGTCAAAGCCTTCACGCTGGTAGGTTGCCAAATGATCGTAATAGCGCATAGAACCTCCTTAGACAGCAAAACCAACACGAGCCGCTTCTGCCTGCACCACATCCAGCAGGTCCACAGCTTCGTTGTCTTCAACATAGTCCATCAGCGCTGACACGCAGTCCTCAACACGTTCGGGCATGTTCATTTCCAGGAACAGGATGTCAGTGTGGCCGTTCTTGGCCAAGACACGTGCGCGGTTGCGGTCGTTGGTGTAACGAACAGCCATAGTGCCATTTGGATGACGGCTCACGCCAACGAAAGTGTAGGTATTACGGTCCATTGTTCGCTCCTATTGCGTTGTTGATGTATGTATTATAACAGGGTTTTGAAGCCCTGTCAACCAAATTATGCGTACAAACTGCGAATTTCTTTAATCGCCAACAGTGCGGCACTTTCCACATTCATAGCACCAAACTGGCCCATGTTCCGCATGTCCACCACAGTGTCCTCAACTTCGCCCATGCCACACTCTGCAAAGATTGCAGGGTCCGACTTTTCAATAGCTTTGAGAATCTTTTTAACTGTCATTCAGTCCTCCAGCTCAACGTCTTCCAACACTACATCTATTGTCTCAACAAACCCTAACAGATCATTGCCCGATGCATTTTTGCCCTGTGCAAACAGGAAGTCTGCAAACTGTTCCATCTTTTCCAACAGCTCTTCAATCTCTGTGCGTTTCATGTCTGCTCCTTGTGCAGTGTTGATGTGTGTATTATAGGGCCTTTTGGCTAGAGTGTCAACCAAAGACCCTACAGGTCCTAGTGTTATTGCAATTCTTCGTCGAGAGCGCAGGCCAGTGCGTTAAAAGCATTTTGTACACTTTCGACGTCCTCGAACTCCTGGTCTATTAATGCTTGCAGTGCTAACATGGCTTGGTCGATTTGCAGTTTATATTGGTCTTGCATTCTAGCTCCCTTAAAACTGTATTATACTGCAAACGAGCCAACGGGTCAACTAAAGACCCTACAGTGTCTAGGGTCGGTTGACAGCTAGCCCAAACGGTGCTATAATAATGACATAATAAGAAAACGGGAAGACCGGCCGTAGATTCGAAGAGCTATACTCGGGATGGACGGCGAGGGTGGGCGAAGGTTTTTCACTAAGTTGGCACTGACTAACCCTAGATGCCAACTGTTCTTATTTTGATTTGGCCCCTGAAGCCCCGGAAAGTTATCCACAGGATATTAACAGATTCTGTGGGTAAAGTTGTGGATAACTATTTTGATTAAAGTCACTGGCTGTCTTCTGAAAAACCCCAGACCCCTGTGGGCAAAGCTTCGATCATATATTCCTGAACTAGGGGCATTTCATTGTTGTCAAAGTTTTCCCACTGTAGATAGCGATCATTGTACTTGACACAGTATATACGACCTGTAGTGTCACTGGTATATACTAGACTATTGTGTGTAGCGTAGTGCAGGTGAGCAACTTTATTAAACATGATTTTCTCCCGGTCTTATATACTGTATATAGCAGTTTAGCACAGTCTATGCCCGTGAGTCTAGTGTATATAAACACTGTGAAATCTTAGATTTAGGCTCACTGTAGGGGCAGTCTGCGAGGTCTATACAGTAGAAAAATTTTTCTTGACCATGGGGCAGACAGGCATAGCGCAAATACTCAACCTAGAAACTCACAGTTATCCACAGAGTATGCACAGTTTTGCCCCAGTTGTCCACAGCATTTCCACTTTGTTTCCCAGGCCTAGCCACACTTATCCACAGGCCTCCCAGGGGTTATCCACACAGAGCCTTGACTGCTCTCAGACCCTGCCCGCCACGCTCTATATACGTTCTCGCACACACGCATACACTATATACACGCATATGACCGCAGCGGGGCCTGTAGCATCAACAGCGTATACAGCAATCTGCGCTGTCCGCTTCGCGGCTTTTGGGCTCTGTGCAGCGGGGCCTTTTCTATATACTGTAAATACTAGTATGCGTATAGTAGTTACTTGTGCCAGTGATGATCCCAAGATTGATCGTATCTACACGTATTGCCAACAGCATGACATCAACATGCATTGCAGTCGTTATATACTAGTAGGGGATTCATATTGGACTTGGCGTATAGATGCGCCATTTGATCGCGATATATTTTGGCTGTTAGTACAGTACCCAGATCTATTAACTGTGGTAGAAGTCTAATCTCTTATATCAGCAGCGGGGCCTTTAGCTTGATCTGCTCTAGAACATAGTCAGCGATCTGTCGATTGGTTTCCTTGCCCGGATGAACTCCATCTTTGGCACGATCAGGAAACTCAAGTTGGGGCCACAGTAGGTGCAGTGCAAAGTGTATTGAGGGTTCTTGTATTGTGGGTTTGGCTTGAAGATGTATGAGGTCTCTGTTGGCCTGTTCTATGTGGCCTTGCAGTAGTTTGAATCTGTAACTGGGGTGTTCTTTGCTGTTCCAAACACCTAGATTGACTATGTCGTCATTGACTATAGCATAGCTGCGGTTCAAAGTGGGCCACGAGAATATTGAGAGTCTAGGGCTCCAGTGGGGTCTTAGCAGTGAGTAACTTCGCCATATTCGGGGCACTGAACTGCCTATGACGCCCAGATTTGCCGTGGGCATCATCAGCTTTTGGCTCAGTAGGTAGGGCCAAGTGTCTTCTATATTCAGACCCTGACCCCAGGTAAAACTGCAACCCCAACACCAAATCGCTGCTGCAAAGTCGGGATTTCTAAACTGCGCTTCATGGGTAAATCTCTGGTCTAGATCAGTCATTGTCCTGGGTTTTTCTGCGTATCAATCGGCGTAGACCGGGATCGTTTTGGCTCAGCTGTATCAATGTGCCCAAGGCCCAACCCAATAACCACAGCCTGCCACGACTGGCCAACAGCTTCATTAGATCAGTGTAGACTTCCTCTTGGGTTTTGGTAAATCGCATTGAGTATTTATAGGTTGACACTGACCTAGCAAGGCTGTATAATCGCTAGAACTTAGAGACTTTTTGGGGATTTTTATGTTGGTTCGTGTACGCAATCCTGAACATGCCAGACCCTCGGTGTGGCGCTTTGAGCAGCCCGAATACTACGAGTATTCTGGTGAAGAAGTTAAGGTCAAGCATGTCACTGCCGATGAGCTGGCTTTGACCACAGGCCTTGCAGAGTGGCCTGTGCGTGTTATACAGCGTGGGCTGATCATCAGCATTGACGGGCAAGAATACCACTGGCACAGGGGCACAGAGCCCACTCAAACTAAGATTGTACTAGGCAGCCGAGGACAAGAATATGAAGTCACCAACAGTCAAGGCCGCTGGTCCTGTACCTGCCCGGGCTTTACTTTCCGCAAAAGTTGTCGGCATACCTCAGCATAAGGACAAGCTGGGCAGGGTTATCCAGTTAGATGACTTTGTGGCCTACCCCTACAGCAATGGCCTTAGAGTGGGCCGGATCATCAAACTCAACAAGATCATGGTCAAAGTTCTGGACATCACCAAACCCTCAAAGTACCAGCCCGCGGAGTACAACAAGTACCCCCATGACTGTGTGAAATTGGACGCCAGCGACATGACTTGGTACATTCTGAAAAATTCATAACCAAAACCTATTTACAAGCTAGTTTTGTGATCATATAATAAATACATAGACAGCGATAGACGCTGTTCTAAACAACTATACAAAGGATTTTTGTATGTCAAAGATTGAAAAACCCTACAACTCTGTGGTGCTGATTGGACGCTTCCAACCCCTGCACACTGCACATCTTGAGATCATCAAGCGTTGCACAGCACTGACCGATCACCTTGTTGTGATAGTGGGCTCAGCACGCCAGCCCAGAACCTACAAGAACCCCTTTACCTTTGAAGAACGCAGCCAAATGATCCGCAGAGCCACTGCTGGATTGAGCATGAACGTTCACATTGAAGCCAACATTGACACTGTCTACAATGATCAGGCCTGGGCTGTTCGTGTACAGGGCATTATGAGCAAGTATCGTTGCCTGGGTCGCAAAGACGCCATCATTGGGCACAAAAAGGACGGATCTAGCTTCTATTTGGACATGTTCCCCCAATGGGACTATGTCAACGTAGATAGGATTGAGCCCTTGGGTGCCACAGACATTCGCGATCTCTACTTCAAGCGTGATGCCAACATGCGCTTCATTCAAGGTGTGGTGCCCGAAACTACCTACGAATTCCTTGCACAGTTCAAAGAATCCGCTGACTACGAACAGATCATCCGTGAACGTGAGTTCATCGATGTCTACAAGCGGCAGTATGCCAGCTTGCCCTACCCCCCAATCTTTGTCACCGCAGACGCTGTGGTAATACAAAGCGGACATGTACTAATGATCAAACGCCGCAGTGAACCCGGCAGGGGTCTCTGGGCCTTACCCGGAGGATTTGTCAATGCCCAAACCGATAGATCAGTTGAAGACGCGGCAATCCGAGAACTCCGGGAAGAAACCGGAATCAAAGTACCCGCACCAGTTCTCCGAGGAAATATACAGCGTTCTAGGGTTTTTGATGCTGTTGATCGTAGTGCTCGCGGCCGTACTATTACTCATGCATTTTATATCCAGCTGCCAGATGGAGAACTGCCTAGGGTAAAGGGCCAAGACGATGCTGAAAAGGCTCGTTGGGTTCCTATCGCAGAAGTTCGAAGCGAAGAATGCTTTGAAGATCACTACGAAATCCTGCAACACTTTCTAGGAGCATAATATGCTACAACACACCAAAGGTAACCTTTTAGATCTTGCAGAAGCAGGAGATTTTGACATCATTGTTCAAGGCTGTAACTGCTTCAACACCATGGGCGGTGGTATCGCTCGTGAAATACGTGAACGATACCCTGTGGCCGCAGAAGCGGATGCAGAAACACTCAAAGGGGATTATCGCAAGTTGGGTAACTGGACCACAGCCTTTACCGGCAAGTTCCTGATTGTCAATGCCTACACTCAGTATAACATGAGCACCGGCGAGGACGTCTTTGAATACACAGCATTTGGATTAATTTTGGACAAACTGTTGTTTGTCTATCCAGGAAAACGATTTGGCTTGCCTTATATTGGCATGGGCCTTGCTGGAGGTGATGGGCGTGTCATCATGCCCATGATCGAAGAGTTTGCCCGCCGAGCAGCCAAAGAAAGAGGCACTGTAACTCTAGTAGAGTTCGCAAAGAATAGTTGACATTTACATGGGGTAGATGTTATACTATGTACAAGTCCTAGAGAAAGACTCTGGGCATTTAAAAGTAAAGGAGATTTACTATGAAACTAGCAAAAAACATTATTCTCAACACCGACAGTTACAAAGTGTCGATGTTCAAACAATATCCTCTAGGCACCACTGGTGTTTACAGCTATATTGAAAGCCGTGGAGGCCGCTACGACAAGACCGTGTTCTTTGGCTTGCAGGCCTTTATCAAGGAGTACCTACTTGAACCCATCACCCAAGCCGATATTGATATTGCTGATGAAATTCTTACAGCCCATGGAGAGCCATTCAACAGAGAGGGCTGGGAAAGAATTCTACGAGTTCACGGAGGTTACCTTCCTGTCGTTATTCGGGCTGTTCCTGAAGGCACAGTGGTACCTGTTAAAAACGTTTTGGCAACTATCGAAAACACTGATCCTGAAGCGTTTTGGCTTACAACCTGGTTAGAGACTGCTCTGCTTCGTGCCATTTGGTATCCTACCACTGTGGCCACACAGAGTTGGACTATCAAACAGGTTATTCTTGACTATTTGGAGAAGACTGGTGATCCTGCTCTTATCGATTTTAAGTTACACGACTTTGGTGCTCGTGGCGTTAGTAGCATGGAGAGTGCTGGTATCGGAGGTGCCGCCCACCTTGTCAACTTTATGGGCACAGACACTGTTTCGGGTATCCTATTCGCTCGTGAGTATTACAATGCTGGCATTGCTGGTTTTAGTATTCCTGCCGCTGAGCACTCAACTGTAACTAGTTGGGGTCGTAAAGGTGAAGTAGATGCTTATCGTAACATGGTCACACAGTTTGGCCGTCCTGGTAGTATCCTTGCAGTGGTTAGTGATAGTTATGATATCTACAACGCTGCCTCAAAACTTTGGGGAGAAGAACTCCGTCAGCAAGTAGTAGACAGTGGTGCTACTGTTGTTATTCGCCCTGATAGCGGAGACCCTGTAGAAGTAAATACCAAGCTAATCCAAATCTTGGATAGTAAGTTTGGGAGTACAGTCAATGCCAAAGGATTCAGAGTTCTCAACAACGTTAGGCTCATCCAAGGCGACGGAGTCAACGAACTTACTATCAGGTCTATACTTGGTGCTTTTATGGCCCTTGGTTATAGTGCCGATAACATCGCTTTTGGTATGGGCGGCGCCCTGCTTCAGCAACTGGATAGAGATACTCAAAAGTTCGCAATGAAGTGTTCAGCAGTTGAAATCGGTGAAGGCAACTGGATCGATGTTCAAAAGGATCCTATTACTGATCCTGGTAAGAAATCTAAAACAGGTTGCGTTACTCTTTGGAAGTCGGGCGGCGAATGGGTCAGTGCTGTTGATCAACCCAAAGGTTGGTTCGACAAGGGCTTTGGTCCTTTCACCGAAATGCTTGAAACAGTCTACTGTGATGGTAAACTGATTAAAGAGTACAACTTCGAGCAAGTTCGGGCTAACGCGAAAGCCTAAAATGTAACAAGGGGACTAGACATCCCCTTGTTTTTATTGTACAATAGACACATATCAACAACGCAACAGAGTTTTATAGCAATGACTTACTTTCTTAAATCTGGCACTCGTTTTAATGTAACAACCAAAGAAAGCATGGATCTCCATGAGCAACTTCCTGCGGGTACATATACTGTTAAGTTTGACAAGATGGCTAGCTGTTTCTATCTTGAAGCCATTGAAGGCTTTGAGATCAAGGGCAAGATCTACGGCGATACTCGTCGAACCGCAGAGCGTGTTCTCAACACCTTTATGGATCGTCCAGCCTCAACTGGTATCATGCTCACTGGTGAAAAGGGTTCAGGCAAGACTCTCTTGGCCAAGATGCTGAGCCTTGACGCACAGGCCCAAGGCATTCCTACTATCGTTATCAATCAGCCGTGGTGCGGCGAAGAGTTCAATGCATTCATTCAAATGATTGAACAGCCCACTGTGATCCTCTTCGACGAGTTTGAAAAAGTCTACGATCGTGACGATCAGGAAAAGATGTTGACTCTGCTGGACGG